>Ga0265294_10010243_pt1 | contig 10690 bp, 6 predicted proteins | sample MunlanPumphouse3_FD_192504 | JGI IMG/M metagenome (GOLD analysis project Ga0265294, IMG submission 192504) | Groundwater microbial communities from a municipal landfill in Southern Ontario, Canada - Pumphouse #3 | ecosystem: Environmental > Aquatic > Deep subsurface > Groundwater | place...
TGTCATTGGGATGGTAGATTACTCTACGGAGAAGGTATTATTAATATAATAGGCTATATTTACCCTGTGTGGAATGAGGAAGAAGTATCTCCGTGTTTGTTATATCCTATGATAGCTATGATGTACTATTGGCTACACAGAGATAAAGGCAATGAAAACGAAGCTTCTATGTATGAGCTAGTAGCAACTAAGTATATTAACCTGTATAATAAGAATGTTGTCAGTTATAAGAATACTAACCTAAAACAGTCTGTGAGAGGTAATCCATATGAGTTATAGAACTGTGTTTGATAATTATGCACCAGCAATGATAGTTTCTTTGCCTAGATACTTGTTTAGTGGATATAAGAGAAGTGAATTTACGCAAGAAGTGTATGGTATATGTAAAGAGAAGATAATAAGTATAGATAGTGATATTAATGAAGATGCTATATTGGGAGGAGGAATATGTTCTATATCAAACCAGTTATATTTACCTCCTGGTGATTATGTAGGAGATATAGCTACTAAAGAACCAGTTAAAGTAATGGAGAGTATAGCATCTTTATTATATCATCTTATGCTTGGAGACGTATCTACATCATATCAGCTAATAGATAATATTAGCTTATCAAGTTATAATTCAATTAGCGAGAACAAATTCTCATCACCTGTAGTCAGTACAAATAGGAAAGTAAAGGTAAAAGCATGGACTATGTAATGTCAGAACACCATTCGTTTGATGTTTTAAAAAGATATGCTTATTTTGCTTCTAAACAAGCCCATATTCAAACGAACAATACAGAAGTAGTGTCTGTAGTCTCCCCCCCTCTTAAAAGTGTCTTGCTTGGCGATTTAGACGACTTTATTACAAATGAGAAGTTATCGCCACATTCTTCTTGTGAACTTTCTTATGAACCAGAATTAATATCAAACAAGAAAACTATGTACGGTCACTTAGTTCTTGGAGATGTGAAAGGTGCTGTGTTTGATAATAGTGTTCATTACTTAACAGACTTGCTTAACTTTAGTTTCATGTGTATGGGTCATGATCCATCTCTTACTGTGGCTGCTATACAGGCTGCATTCTTGTTTGATAGACTTCATGGAGAAGATATGTCTGTCGATATAGGTAATAAGAAAATAGGGGGAATTAAGCCTTATGGCATATAAGAACAGCAATATTGGTAATTTTAAAGAACCTAGACCAGATAGAAATAATAAGGTTAATATTACTATAGAGGCAGAAGATAACCTTAGGAGTGAAACTGTAGATAGCCAGCTTGATGACAAGTCAGCTAGAATAGAATCTAATGAATCACCTGTATCAAGTAAGGTGGAGTCCCAAGAACAACCAGTTAGTTTGCTAATAGAAACCAAAGAACAAGCTGTGTCTAGTTCTATTGAAGCTAAAGACCAAGAGATTTCAAGTAGGGTAGAGAATCAAGAACAAATAGTTTCTTCCCGTATAGAGGCACAAGACCAACCTATATCAAGCAAGGTAGAGTCTAATGAATCTCCTATGTCAAGCAGGATAGAGACTCAGGAACAATCTATATCAAGCAAAATAGAATCTCAGGATAGTCCTATTAGTTCAACTATACAAAACAAGGAACAGGAAACGAGCTCCAGGATAGAGAGTTCAGAACAATCTGTTTCATCATCTGTAGAAGCCAAAGTACAAGAAGTATCAAGCAGGATAGAATCTCAGGAACAGACCGTTAGCTCAGCCATAGCTAGTAAAGAACAGGAGACAAGTTCAAGGATAGAAGCCCAAGAACAACTTACATCAAGTAAAGTAGAGAATACCGAACAGTCTATCTCCTCTTCTATTGAGAATAAGGTACAAGAAATGTCAAGCAGAGTAGAATCTCAGGAATCTCCTGTATCTTCTTCTATATCTACCAAAGAACAAGAAACATCATCAAGAGTTGAGAGTGCTGAGCAAGCAGTATCTACAAGCATTGCTACACAAGAGAGTTCGGTATCAAGTAAAGTAGAATCTACTGAACAATTAGCCTCTACTTCTATAGATGCTCAGACATCCCCTATTTCGAGCAATATAGAAAATAAATATCAAGACGTATCTAATAGAGTTGAATCATCTACAGCTCCTATGTCAGTAAAGATAGAAAGAAAAGGGTATGATACTATAAAAGTCTTTGATCCCAGCTTTGTTGGAAACAATATGATTAACAGTAACGACGACAAAGTTTATATCAAAGAAGCTGAGAATATTAGTAGTAAAGTTGTAGTTAATGAAATTCATCCTGCTGCTAAGGTAAAGTTTTCTAATGTACGTGAAGAAGGAACAGATTTATGGTCATGGAATACGGAAACAGTAACAATCCCTAATGTTAATGATCTTAGTTCTAACTCATTGTCTGAAGCTGGTGTATGGGATTTGAAATATAGAACTATAGGTACTATGCCTTTAAGTGGAGATGGCATAACTGCTGTTGTAATAAATGATGCTTCTTTTTCCTTTACAAGTAAAATAATTCTTGATATAGAGGGTACAATGGATATGTTGTTTAGTATAACTGGCGTTTATCCTGATGATTATTGGGATTCTCAGATAGATTCTGTACTTGAAAATAAATCTATACAAGAATATTCTGGTAACCCTGAAGGATCTAGATATAGTACTTCTGTTAGGTATATGAATGTGTATGCAAGGTCTCTTGATGGTATGGCAGATGAGCTAAATTCGACTATGGGGATAGGCAAAGGCAACCAAATAACAGCTCCTTTTAGCTTTGGTTTAGGAGGTTCTTTTAAAGTTACTTTTGAATTTGTAGAAAACTTTATCTTACCTGCTTTACCTACTTATGCTACTGTTGTTTTAAGTTCAGCAAACCCATTTAATAATAGTGGTGATTTTGCACACCCTGTTGCTTCTCTTCATTTTCCTTTAGTTACTTTTAAACCAGATTCAGACTATGACAAACAAGGATTGTTTAATATGTCAGGAAGACGCTTTACTTTTGAGAATACAGGAATATCTCCTACAGTTAGTAAAGGTACTGCTACGGCTGAATTATACAGTGAAGCAGGATATAACTATACAACTTCTGGTGTAATAAACTTAAAAGGTAAAGATGCTCTTAACTATAAAAAAGGTAATATTACTAAGCTTTCTGATAATAGCACAGACGATGGATATACTACTGGTGGGAGAACTTATCACAACCTTAAATATTGGGAGATTACCGGAGCAAATGGAGACGGACAAAAAGTTCATATTACGTTTAGTGCTATATTAATAGATAAGTCACAACAAACAGTTCCTGTCGAAATAGGAGAACCTTTCTATTTTGGAGGGCAAGCTGTTTATGCTATAGTTCCTACTGATGTGACTGTATTCGGTCCTGGTATTTCTCTTTTTTCTGGTAATGCTGACTTTAATCTTGCTTGCGACAGGTTTCCTGCTGAAAATAGTATTGATGTTAGACAAATATGGGAAGACGACATAGCTTCTTTAAGTGTTGTTAAATATGGAAATAACAAATGCGGATTTAACTTTACTATAGACGGTAAAACATATTCTCTTGCTGAAGGTACGTTTACTCATGAAGGTTCTTTTAGTAGCGTGAGTGTAAACAATACTTTAAGGTTGCCAGGTAGAGAATATTCTTTTATTGTTAAAGTAGATAATAGTTCATATATAATATCTTGCATAAAGAACTCTTCTTACTATGTTCTTAGATCTTCATATACAGGCTTAGGAGATATGTGGTTAGTTAGTTTAAAAGCTGAGGACATAGACTTGTTTAATACAAAGTCTGAACATGATCAATACGATGCTGGGTATCCTATTAAGTATAATGGGCTATATTTCGCAGTGCAATATGTAGTAAGCACTCTTCCTGATAATGTTCCTAGTAATTCTGCGAAAATAAGTGCAGAACCTGTATCTTCTATGCAACGCACAACTCCTGCATTAGCTGTAGCAGGTAATAATCATTATGCTACTAAAGCAAGTAATTCTCTGTTTATTCGTAACGATGTAGGAAGACCTTACTTTGGTTGGATAAAAGATAAATATGTTAATAAGGCTCACCTTGAAATATCTGACCAGAACATACTTTGGTCTGACTGTCAATGTTTACCTGTTATATTTCCTTGTGTAATTCCCTTTAAAAGCTCAGATCAAATGGCTATTATTACACCTAATGTTCCCAGCTTTTATTATTCTCCATTTTCTGTTAAGGATAAACCTGCGAACAGCGACCTTACAGTTAACATTGGGATAAAAACCGGTTTGAATTATAATAAAAATTTTGCCTATGCTTATTTTGCAGAAGAATCTATGCATGGCTGTCTTCATACTATGACTAATCCTGCCGTTCTTTCAATACCAAACCAGAATAAGTTATTTAATGCTACTAAGTCTTCAGATTTACTAGAAGGAAGCTGTGGTTCGCTTATATTACTTAAATCTAAGAGAATGACTGTAGGAGGTGTGTTTGATGATTTAACTACTGTAAACTCGATATTAGGAACTAATTTTACTACCTTTGATGCAGTAGATGGAGAAGCAAGAATACCTCTTGATGGAAGTGTATTCTTACAGGCTGGTCCTGCATTATACAAATCTTTATCAGCTAACAGATACTTGTATTCTTCTACTACTGGTTTGCTGTATAGTGGAGATAGTAGCTTTGATATAGACCAGAATACTGGGGTGTCTATTCCTGGTGGCGTAGGTGGATTTGGCAGTACTTTCTTTATGGGAATGTACACTGTTGGGTCTTATACTTTTATTAACAAACAAGGGTATTGTGAAATTACTTATAAGACTGAACAAGAAACAGTTCCTATCTATGCTGACCCTGGTACTATTATAGAGATACCTGTAACTGTAGGTTCATCTGTGTTCTTTGGCGTTGTTAGCGAAGAAGAAATTCGTGTATTCTCTATTGCCAGAGGTGGCAATGTAGTTCCTAGATGGAAAGGATCTTGTAAGGATAATACTTCTATGATGTTCTGGAGTGGTGATTATGGTTCTGCTATGTTCTTTACTAAGAACGATTCAAATAATTATGATTTTTATTCGATTAGTGATAATGCAGTATCTGTTGTTCACAAGAATAAAGTAGTAATAGACATACAAAGAAACAGACAAGGAATGAACATAGGGCAACCTTTGTTTGATAATAAAAAAGTAGATATGGACACTGATAAGCATACTTCTTTTACTCTTACTAGTTTCGACATCAAACTCCCTGAGAGACAAGGTCAGAGATTTGTGCTTACTGGTTTGGTAATTCAGTGTAAGAGTTTAGCTGGTACTCCAAGTCTTAACGTTAGCTTATTTGATTCTTTTAGCAATGCCTCTATAACTACTACATTTGAAAGTGATAATAGTGGTGTATATTCTTATACCGTATCACCTAACATAAACTTACAATCAGTTTATTATAAAATAGAATTAACCAATATAGCTCTTAGAGATGTGTTCTTTAGTGGCTATTATATTGAAACAGATTAATAAAGGAGCGTATTATGGCGTTACCATTAATTCCAATAATTGGAGCTGGGGTGTCTGCAGGGCTTAGTTTTTTGGGTTCTCATCAGGAGAATAAACAAAAGAAAAGAGAAGCCAGAGAACATAATAGAAGAATTGATGAACAGCAAAAAGCTATTCAAAAACAGAGAGAAATAGCTAATTTGGATATACAACAAAGAGAAGCAGAAACTTCTCGTATGATGCATGACAACCAAGTTAGCCCTGAAACTATGCAGGCGATAGCAAATAGGTGGGGGCATCTTGTGAGTGGTCGTACTCAGATGGAGGGGCAATATTTATCAGAAAAGAGACAACTGGAATCAGAAAGAGTATCTGTTCCTAAATTTAACTGGGGGGTTGCATTAGGTGAAGCTGCTTTATCTGCGTTCTCAGGGCATTCAATGGCATCAGATTTACAGCATGACTCAGCTCTTAGAAAGGCAGTGCTAGGGTGGTTTGATAAAAAAAACAGTTCTGAGGGGGCATAAATGAATCAAGACAGTAAAGAACCTTCATTCTTTGAGAAGTTATTAGCAGCTAAAGCTTCTTATGATAGTAGTCAGCAGAATCGTAGAGCTATGGATGGTATTTACTTGGGTATGAAACAGCTTGATATGCAAAAGGCAAAAACTCTTCTTGATATAGCGAAGGAAGAATCTGTTGCCAATGCTAGTCGTCTCAATACTATGACGAACGCCCAGGCAATGCTAAGAGATTATGAAGATAGGCTTAATAGATTAAATGAATCTGGAATTGATCTTGAGATTTTTGCTGAAAGTTTGCCTAATTATGTACAGGAATTACGTGAGGAATATCCTAACTTCGATCAGATGTCTGAAGAAAAACAAACGTCTATTATTAAAAGCCACTATAGTGATAAGTTTAAAAGTATATCTGGTAACATAGCCCGTGATAAAAATAGTATCTTAAAAAGTATTAATCAAATTAAAGCTTTGATAGGTGAGGTAAAAGAAGAAAATGAGAAACAAATATCTACATTATCTGCTATTAAAGGTCTCTTCTCAGGAGGCAAGTAATGAGTCAAAGCATGGAAGAAAGAATCAGAAGTAATCCCGGTAGTAGAAATGACGCAGCTCCTCATGATATTAATACAGATATATGGAGAATGCAACAGACCGCACAACAGATGTTTGGTGATGATAGGAAAGAAAAGTTTACTGAAAACACCCTTAGTTATATAGACGAGATGGTTAAGTACGGACATCCTACTAAGGAAACCATTACAAAAGAATACCTTACTGCGTTTAAAAGCAGAGCAAATGCTTCTATAGGGTTCTTAGGAGCTACATACGCAGCAGGAGCAGGTGTTCCTGGTGCTAACATACTGTTAGAGAAGTATGGTGCTCAAATTGCCGAATATACAGCTTTAATGGATATGATAGAATCAAACCCTAAAGAATACATACTCGCTAAGGCAGCAGCTAATCAGGGCAGGTTTACTGCTTATTTACAATCTGCAGCTCAAATGGCAAGTCAAATGGGAAACCAAAGCCATCAATATATGGACTCTTACATTAATGGGTTGAAGATAGCACATGCATTACAAGCCCCTAGTGGACCAGATTTAGATACTCTTATTAAAACGCTTACAGCTGTTCAACCTTTGTATAACGCTTTTAAAAAGAATGATGAAAACCGTCAGGTATATACAAATATGATGAGTAAGTTAATTAATCAGATAGCAGGTCAGGTTATTGGTACTTCAAAGCCACAAGTCTTTTCAACTGTAAGGAGTAATTAAATGAAGCATGAATTTAACTGGGGAGGAGCTTCTAGTAGCAGACAAAATGCTCCACAGCAGAATATGTTTAAAGATATATATGAAGATTTAGTTAATCAGGTTTCTGAATTTGGTGGTATAGATACTGTTGACTCTGCACAGACACAAGTAGGAGCGGTAGCATCTTATCAAGCTTTAATGAATCCTGAAGAAGTAGGAATGACCAGAGCAGAGGTTAGAGCAAACCCTAAACAAGCGGTAGAAAGAACAACAGCTTATAGAGCTGCTGCTATAATAGAGGATGCCAGACTTAGAGGTGATACAGATACTGCTGTTGCTGTTTATAGAGACTTTATCAATGTTATGCAACATGGTAATTCTCAGGAAAAGAATAACTTAGTAAGAAGACTTTCTATGTCTAATAAATATGGAGATGTAACATCTTACTCTGTAGCATGGGATCAAACAGGTGGTGTAGTAAGGACTGCTTTAGATACTAATATAGGTAATGGAGTTCAACAATTCTTTGCTAAAGCTGTACAGAACAGTTTGATACTTAATACAGTTGTTAGTGCTGTAGTTGAAAGAGATTTAGCAGGTAAGTTACCTGGCAGTAAGAACTTTAGACAAGCAGCTTTGTTAGAGGAGTTTCTTTATGCACATGAAGATGATGCTTTACTTAGTAGTGGGTGGAGAACAACTGCTTCTGCTGCTTCTGTTGTTGCTCCTATTGCAGAGACAGTTGCTTTATCTAAAATAGCTGGTCCATATGCTTATCATGCTATGTTTGCTAATAATATGCTTAGATCTGCTTATGGAGACTATGCATATAATACAGGTACTGCGGATAGGATGGATTTTCAAAAGTTTTTATCTGGTAGAATATATGATGCTACTACTTACTATATTGCTGTAGGTCTTGGTTCTGTTATTACAGAGAAGTTGTCTGGTGCTGTTGCGAAAGAAACTGTATGGTTAAAAGAATTTCTGCAAAGTACAGATTCTAAGCAAGCTGTTAATAATTTAACAAAGATAGCAGTAGCTCCCATACTTAACCATTCAGCTAATGTCTTGTTTGACATGGTAGTAGATTATGGTTTGTTTAATGTAATGGATGCTGTTCCGTTTATAGACTTTACACAGACAACTAAAGGAGTTTATGGCTTTGCAGATATACTAAATGAAGGTAGAAAACAAAACTTACATAGAGATCCAGGCAGACAATTATCAGATAGTCAAATAATCAGCCAGTCTCTTCTAACGGCTTTTACGAGACGTTTAGCGACTGCATGGGGTACTAACGTGGCTAAAGAGGCGATCGGTCATTTAAAGGGCAATAAGGCAGATAATAATCTATTTAGCAAGAACCACTTTAAGCTGTTAGAAGCTGAATACTTCGATAAATTCAATGTTGGAAATAAAAAACTAAAAGATACCCATAGATATAAGTTTGCTAAGAATGTAGCAAGACTTACTCATATGTCTTATCCAGGCTCTCTTAACTCTATAGACACTCTTCTTAGAAGTAGTGCAGGAACCAGACCTAAAGATGTAAAAGGTTTGGTAGATTGGGTTATGAGTGATTCATTTAATCCTAAAGCTGTTGGGTCATTCCTTGTAATGTCAGAAATGTCAAACAACTTCATGATGAGATTTGCTACAGGTGGTGGTACTAATAGCTTTGCTGACTTTGCAGCAGGACTAAAAGGTAATGGGGGATTTGCTACATTGTTTGATCTTAGAAGGACTGGTGGACCAAATATGAATAGAATAATATCTGTGTTTGCTTTAGGTTCTGATGACTTTAAAGTTAAAGATAATAACTATACTGCTTTCGGCAAGTCAGTAGCAGACTTTGTTAACAGCAAACAAACTCAAAACCAGAAGCAAGAAGCCTATGTTAAGTCTATTGCTTACTTATTTAAACAAATGAATAGTGTTGAAGACTCCGGTAAGCTTGCTGTAATAAAAGCAATTAATGACAACTTAACAGAGAGAACAGTTAATGTAGAAGACCTTAAGAAAGGAATCAAAGGGGGGGTTGAGTTTGATAAAGATGAAATGGCACTATTTGAACAATCAAGTGCTTATAGGCAATATGTAGAACTAAATAATAGTGACCAAAGTGAAGTTAGAGGTGTTGTAGAAACTCTTCAGAGATTTAGTGGTATTACATCTAACTATGCTAAGAATAAAGAAATCTTTGATTCTGTTATGCTTGTTAATAATAGCAAGGATGTGTATGACTTAATTCTTAAAGCACAAGGTTATAGAGGTGACTGGATAGATGAAATATCTGAACAGATAGGTAAGTTTGCTATAGCTTCTATAGATAAGAATATTCATGAGTCTGAGTCAGGGTTTAAAACTGCCATAGCAGCCTTTAGAGAATCTATTCCTAGACTTATAAGTAGTAAGATAGAGATAGTAAATAACACTCTTGCAAGACCTTCAGAGAGTAAACAAGAAGATATGCAAGTAATAGCTAGAACCTTGTTTGATATAAAAGGTATGATGAGTATCTTTGGACATAGAATAGCTATGACAGATATAGTTACTATACAAGAGAATTTGAAACATATAAAAGAACAAGCAAGTAAACAATCAAATCTTTTAGCTTTTCTAAAGCAACAATATCCTGACTTTGAATACAAGTCTATAGAGGCTTTCTTTGATGATATAGATACTGAGTGGGAGAAAGGTTTAGTAAGTAAGATCTCAACTGCAGTAACAATGTCATTACTCGAAAATATAGATTCAATGCAACTTGTTAATGTTGATAATACAAGAAGAACAAACATAAGCGAAGAAGCTCTCGGGCAAGTTATTAAAGCAGTAAATCACATCCCCACTAAGAAGATTATAGAAAGTTTCTTCTCTGATCTTGTTAAGGCAGAAGGTAGCACAGACAGAACAGCTTTCTCTGAAACTAGCTGGAAAGAAGATGCTATACAAACTCTTATACAAAGAGCTTACGATATTGAAAAAGCAAAGATAATAGCAAGTAGCGACTTTTCTAAGAAGTATATAAGTACTGATGTTAACCAGAATACAGAAGCTTTACACGAAGAGGCTCTTTTTAATTTTAAAAACAATAAGCATATATCAAACGTGATTGGAACATACCTTAAGTTAGGTGAGTTATCACAAGAAAATGGTATGCTACGTAATGTAGAACTAACAACAACATCTAACAAAGATCTATCAGTATTGGGACTTCATTTGTTTGGTCTTGGTTCTTCTGACGTTCTTGAAACTTTGTCGTTACATAAGTTTGAACATGAAGACTTTGTAAGTCCTGAAGATAAGCTTGTAAAAATTGGGAAAGACTCATATATGAGAACTGAAATATTTGACATTATAAAGAAAGTCCCTGGAATAGACAATAAGGTTAGAGAGTTGTTTATGATAGCAGAGAGTAAAGAAGAGCTTCTTGCTGGTACTGTCAGACTTCTTAA
>Ga0265294_10010244_pt1 | contig 10690 bp, 10 predicted proteins | sample MunlanPumphouse3_FD_192504 | JGI IMG/M metagenome (GOLD analysis project Ga0265294, IMG submission 192504) | Groundwater microbial communities from a municipal landfill in Southern Ontario, Canada - Pumphouse #3 | ecosystem: Environmental > Aquatic > Deep subsurface > Groundwater | place...
GAGAGTTAAAACAAGAATGTCACAATAAACATCAGAATAATAACCTACCCAAAAATAAACCGTAATGAATGAAAGATAAAACTATGAAGTAATAAATTTGGCAGACAAGGTAATTGATATTGTATATGGGAACCTTATGTTTTTAGAGAATGGACTGTTTTTTCTCCGCGTTCAAAATCCGTCGTTATTATCTATCATACTTAAAGGGGAAAAAAATTGTTACACTGTAATTGTTATTTTGCGTATCTGGAAATTTGATAAAATGACTTCAGGATGGATTATTCAGCTTCTTTATATGTAACTATCTTTTTTCGTCAGAAACCCACAGATGTTTTTTATATTTAGAATTGGACAACTCTTTATTGCAGTTATATTTATCGGTTAATCTCCCCTAATATTTTTTACACTTTCTCCTATCTTTTTTCGTTTAGACATTTTCCTTTCTCTCAATTTATAAGCTATTGCTACCCTCTCAACCTTCTCAACTTGAATATAACGACATAGACAGTTAGATCTATAATATGCAGATAAATAGCCATCAATTATGTCTGTTACCACCCATAATAGATAAGTGATTGCAACTTAGTTGATTACCTAACAACTCTCTCACACTTTCGTAACACTTCTCTAATCGCGTTACAGAAATATGGTGGAAGTGTTACTGTACTGTTTATATTGAACAAGGTAGAAGAGTGGTTTGAAAGACGAAAATACAGGCAGAAACAAGAAATTGCTTGACGAATGCGGGCTGAAAAAAAGAGGATAATTAGCATCGATAAATGGCAAAGTAGGAGTAAAACCTAAGATGAACTATAGAAAGGAAATTGAACGAATAGTTGCGTTTATTCAAAATTATTGCGCAAATACCAAATTTACCAATCTGCTGATTGGTTTATCGGGTGGGATTGATTCCGCTTTAGTTGCCGCGTTGGCAGTTCAGGCAATAGGCAAAAAATGTGTAATTGCCTATAATTTACCTCACCGAAATAGCCATCCGGAAAGTGCTGCAGATGCTTTATTAATGGCAAATCACCTTGATATCCCCCTGCAAACGATAAAGATAGATGATTTGGTAGAAAAATATTTTGAGCATTATGCTCCCGATGCCAGCTCTTTACGAAAAGGTAATTGGATGGCAAGAATCCGAATGAACATTCTTTATGATCAAGCAGCAAAACATAATGCCTTAGTGATTGGCACAAGTAATCGCAGTGAATATTTGGTGGGTTATTTTACGCAATTTGGCGATTCTGCTTGTGCGTTTGAGCCTATCGCTCATTTATACAAAACAGAGGTGTGGGAAATTGCCCGGGAAATTGGTCTGCCAGATAAGATCATTCAAAAAACACCCACAGCAGATTTATGGGCAGGGCAAAGTGATGAAATAGAAATGGGAATAACATATCCTGTTTTGGATAGCATCTTAAAATATCTTACTGAGGGTTTGCCAAAGCCGGATGCAGAAGAAAAGACGATAGCAAAAGTGAAACAGATGATAGAGAAATCCAATTTTAAAAGGCAAATGCCACCTTGTTTGGAGCGGATATAAATGTTGAAATTGTTTAAGAGCAACCGCTGTCAATCCTGTTACAATGAACGAGCTATGCGACAATGTCCGCGTAAGAAAAAAAATATTTGCTGGCAATGTTGTAATGAAACAAGATGTGATACCCACTGTCCAGATAGTTGTCCCTATTCTCCTAAAAGAGATGCCAGTAATCCTTTTCCTGCATTCAAAGCTGATTCAAGAGCTGAAGCAGAAAATGTGATAAAACTACATATTGATCTTTGGATTGGTAGAGAAAATCCTATGCTGCAAAATATAACCCCAGAAAAGATGGCTGTTGAATCGCCGCAGGAAATGTTAAGTTGGCTAAGCGGTTTTCAGTATCCTCAATATTTTCCAATGGATTATCTGTTGCAAAAATTGAATTTGCCCTTCTCCCCCACTTCCTCAAAAGAAGATCCAGAGACAATAGCCGGGAAATGGATGAATTCTCTAATCCAACTTAAATGGGATAACTTACGCCAATATACAATAAATGAAAGTTCCCTATATGATTTAGCAGAAAGATACACAGAAATTATAAAGTCTATTCCGCAGTTTAGTAAAATATCTACATACAGTATGTTATATAGTGGATTAGGCGAAGATGGAATTAGCGCTATTGTTTATATGGAACTTAATCATAAACAGGATTGGACTTTGGTGCTTAGCAACATTAAAGGTGATTGGAAAATACGACAAAACATAGCCGGTAATCCCGAAGCGTATTTTAAACAAAATAAATTATACTCCAATATAGCTGAAGCAATTGGAAAAGCAGATGATGCAACTGCATGGGATTTGATAGAATCCAATTTAAAGATATATCCGGATTGCGCAGATCTATATTATTACAGAGCATTATATTGGCAGATGGTAAAACAACTTGATCAGGCAACTGTGGATTTTTTTAATTCCATTGCTTTGGATAATGATTGGCAGGAACCTTACTTGCACTTAAGTTCACATTATTTAGCAAAAGGGGATTATGAGCAGGCAAAAGTATGGCTGCTAGAGCTACAAAAAATGCTTCCAGACGATCCCAATGTGCTAAATAACTTGGCTGCTGCTTATGCAGGTAATGGAGAATTCAAATATGCCAAGCAATTATGGCAAGAAATTCTTAAAAAGAACCCTGCCTTTGAACTTGCCCGTAAGAATCTGGAACACTTAAGTGACTGATTTTGAAATAAATAAGTACTTTAATTTAGCAATTCAAGCGGCTGAAAAAGCACGGGGTAAATGCTCTCCCAATCCCTTTGTAGGTTCTGTAATTGTAAAAAATAACAAGGTGATAGCAATTGGTTGGACTTTACAATATGGCGGTGATCATTCTGAAATTCAAGCAATTAAACATGCTGGCAAAGAAGCAGAAGGTGCAACTATTTTTGTAACTTTAGAACCTTGCTCTCATTATGGGAAAACTCCTCCTTGTGCAAAAGCAATAATTGAGGCAGGCATTCAAGAAGTTTATATAGGAATTCCTGATCCCAATCCCATAGTTTCTGGAAATGGAATAGCAATGCTAAAAAATGCAGGGATCAAGGTTCACTGCGGATTTCACGAAGATAAAATAAAAAAGCAGCTGGAATATTACCTATGTCATATTGAAAAAGGGAGACCCTTTGTAACTTTAAAAACGGCTCTTTCGTTGGATGGAAAATATGCTGCCGGGGATGGCTCTTCAAAATGGATAACTGGTGAAAAAGCCAGAAAATATGTTCATAAATTGCGTAGTGAAAATGATGTTATATTAACAGGAATAAAAACTATTCTTGCTGATGATCCTCTGCTGAATGCTCGCCTACCTGGGAACCCAAAACAACCACTAAGAGTTGTTTTAGATCCTTACCTAAAAATTCCTGTTTCCTCCAGATTTATTAACTCTCTATCCGAATTTCCCGGTTTAATTATCTGCTCAAATTCAATGCTAAAAACTGACAAGGCAAAAGTACTAAGACAAACAGGGGCAGTAATTCATGGTTTGGATTGTGAGAATGGTCATTTTAATTTATCAGAAGTGTTAAATATGCTGCATAATATGAATTTTTACAGCATTTTATTGGAAACGGGTAGTGGTTTGGCTGAAGCTTTTTTAGAAGATAATTTGATCGATAAATTCATCTTTATCTATGGAGCCAAAATTTTGGGAGGGACAAAAAGTCCATTCCCGAATTTGGGGCTAAGTAATATTAATCAGGCAATTTTACTAAGCGATATAAGCTATCGTAAAATAGAGCAAGATCTTATGGTAATTGCTTACCCAAAAGTAATTACTTAAGTATTTGGTTTTTTGGCTTTTCGCTTTAGTTTATCTATAAAACACACAAATCCTTAAGGAGGAAAAAATGAAAGTTATTCATTACGATGAGGCGGAACTGGAACCCGTAGATGCAGAGGGAGCTAAAGGCGCACAAATCCGTTGGCTTATTGCTCAAAAAGATGGTGCTCCTACTTTTGCAATGCGTATGTTTGAAATTGAACCCGGAGGACATACCCCCTTTCATCAACACGAATGGGAACATGAGGTTTATTGCCTTTCCGGAAATGGTGCAATAGTTACAGAAAGGGGAGAAATGGCATTCAGCACAGATGACGCTATTTTCGTAGAGCCCAATTTAACACATACTTTTAAAAATGTAGGAAAAGAAACCCTAAAGTTTCTCTGTTTAATCCCGCACGAAAAACCGGTAATAAAAAAAGCCCTCAATCCCTTTGCGGATGAGGAAGCTAATAACTGCTAAGGTACATAAATGAACAGCGAAAATAAAAAATACCTGTTTGATCTGTTGCAAACCCACAGTCCTTCTGGTTTTGAAACACCTGCTCAAGTTCTAACCAATGCTTATCTTTCAAATTACTGTGAAGATATAACTATCGATATCAATGGTAATCTGATTGCTCATAAAAAAGGCAGTGGTAAACATAAAATAATGATTATAGGTCACGCTGATGAAATCGGATTTATGGTAAATTACATTGATGAAAGCGGCTTTATTTATGTTAAAGCATTAGGCGGTTTCGATGTAAATATGCTTCCTGGTTTAAGAGTAGATATTCATCATAACGATAACATAGTACATGGTATTATTGGAAAAAAGCCAATTCATTTATTACGCAATAGTGATGAACCTTCAAAATTGAGATTAGAAGACCTCTGGATAGATATCGGTGCTAGAAACAAAGAAGATGCCCAAAACCTTGTTTCTATTGGAGATACTATAACTTTCAGCTCACAAATCGAGGAACTGAATGAAGAACTGATTGTAAGTAAAGCCACCGATAACAAAGTAGGTGTTTATATAGCTTCTGCAGTTATGAAAGAACTTTGGGAAAAAGATATAAAAGCAGATTATTATGCTGTTTCCTCTGTCGGAGAAGAAACAACTATGCGAGGTGCTATAACAAGTGCTTATCGGATTGATCCTGATATTGCTGTTGCTGTAGATGTAACCTTCACTTCTGATATTCCTGGAGTGGATAAACACATTTACGGTGATGTTTCTTTGGGTAAAGGACCCGTACTCTGTTTGGGTTCTGCTTTGCATCCTGCGATAAACAAAAAACTGACAGAATTAGCAAAAGAACATAATATTCCACTTCAGATAGAAATTTCCCCTTCCCGAACTGGAACAGATGCTGATGCTGTTTTTGCCTCCAGACAAGGAACCGCAACAGCCATACTTAGTATTCCGAATCGGTATATGCATACTCCTAATGAGATTATCTCTCTTGCTGATTTGGATAATGCTGTGCAGTTATTGGTTGAATTCGTATTGAGTATAGATGATACTTTTGAGCTTAAACGATGAACTGAATGAATGATGTTCTCATTAAAAGCAAGGAGTCCTCGCTGCCATTCGAAACTAGTATTTTCCCGATAATTTGTTTGGCAGTGAGGGCTCATTACAATTGTAAGTTGTTACCATATATGTTCTTATTCCGGCTATAAATTGTTATAGGCCAATTAGCTAATATCATCCTTAGCACTTTGAGCTTATAAAATAATAAAAAGGGAAAATGTCGTAGATACAAGAGATTTCTGACTCCCGGAAAAAAGCATTGACTGAAAAGTCACCTTTTTCAGATATGGTTTTAAAAATTAGTATATTAACCCATAAGGAGAATATAATGGCGAAAAATAATCGTGGCAAAGGAATAAAAAAACTTCCTAATTCTGGAAGAGGTGAATGCCCTGTATGTCATCGAACCGGTATAAAACTACTTAATGAAGTTAAAGTTGGTGAGAAGACATATAAGGTTTGCAAAACCTGTAAAAGTGTGGCTGCTAAAAAATTAAGCGCGTAATCTCTTGTTTTCGCTTTCGTTTTGAATTTGTAAAATTAGAACGAAAGCGATTTTTTCTCTTTAATGAAAGCTCTTAAAGCGCTCGGGCAGAATTTTTTAATCGATAAAACAATCGCAAGCGAAATTGTAGCTTTGGGAGATTTACATAAAGGTGATAAAGTTTGGGAAATTGGACCCGGGACAGGTATATTAACCGATGAAATTCTATCCTGGAATGTTCAATTGAGAGCTTTCGAACTTGATAAACGCTTGCAGAAATACCTTTCTGAACATTATCAGGGGAGATTTGTTCTGGAAAGTACAGATATCCTGCAGGCGAATTGGGATTCCTTAATTCAACAAGATGGATACCCCTTAAAGTTGATAGCCAATATCCCTTATCAAATAACCAGTCCGCTTTTAGCACTGTTAGAAAAGCATTCTAAATTCTTTTCCCGAATTGTGCTTATGGTTCAAAAAGAAGTTGCTCAGCGACTTTGTGCCCAATCCCACAGCAAACATTATTCTCCTTTAACTATTCGATTGCATTTGGTTTATGATATTTATAGCAAAATACAGGTAAATAAAGAGAAGTTCAATCCTGTGCCAAAAGTAGATTCAACAGTTATTCTATTACTCCCTCGAACCGATAAACCCATAATTAAATATCCAGAAAGTTTTAACAACATTATAGACGCGGCTTTTGCCCATCGCAGAAAAACACTAGCCAACAATTTTATCCCTGTTTTGGGAAAAGAAAAAACCAAAGAACTGGAGAATTTGTCGCAAATCAACTTTCGCCAAAGAGGAGAAGAGCTTGAAGAAAAGGATTTTATTCTTCTTTCTGAGCTTGTTTCTTCTTTGTAGTCCATATTGGAAAGCTCAAACTCAGGGATTGGACTGGACAGTATATTCCAGCCAACAAGTTCTCAGCATAGAAAATGCTTTACAGTATAGATTTTATCCTACAGCTAAAACTTCATTAGTAATTAACAGCAAAAGCAACATAGAAAATCGGTTAAACTTTAATCAGGAAGCCAAAAATGCAGATTTGAATGTAGGTTTGGAATTAATGAGTAAACACTTTATGCATACTATTAGTTCGGATTATCAAACCTTTTATGATAATAGCGATTTGGAACCTGCTGCTTATGTAAATAAAACTGCTATTTTGGGTTATCATATAAATTACAGTCCTGTGGACAGCTTAAATATTGGCATTTTCAGCAAAGGTATATTAAGAAATGAACAAGACCGTTATGTGAATGGCTATTCTCTTTCCAGCGAGGGATATTGGTTTGGTTCCAATGCAAGTTATTCTAACTATATTTTAAATTCCATAGCAGGTATATCAGCAAATGCAGAACGCAAAAGAATGGATTGGGAATCCTTTGACTATGCTAATTTGGGAGCGAACTATAATTATTACGGAAATTATCTGAATTTTGCCTGCCTGGCAAATTATAATTATCATAGCGAAGATATCTATGTTCTAGCGGCTCCGGAACAAAATGAAATTCGTAGTAATTATCAGCTATCGGATAATCAGTTACGCTGGAATTTTGATATCTCTGGAAATCTACAATATTCTCCTGAAGACCGTGTTCAATTGGAAATACGGGATAATTACAGTTTAAGGCAAACAAGCTACAGTAAAAGTGAAATTCGTAATAATACTGATCACTATAATCAGGCACAGCTACACTTAGATTATCAGATTTCGCAAAAAGTTTCGTGGCAAAGCGATCTTGCTCATACTTATGCTATTAAGGACTATTACTATGATTTGAATACAAGGCAAACAGATAATAGACATATTGGTAGCAGGATAAATTGGGAATACAGTGAAGGGGATTCATTAATTGCTGCTTATTTTGTTAATTTGCAAATAATCAAATTCCCCGAAGATGATAACCAATGGGATAATGACCTGCTAACCCATAACTTACGATTTGGCTGGAAACATTATTGGCACGAACGAGTAGTTTTGGGAAACTGGTTTGGTTACAGCTTTAGTAAAGATGTGTATATAGATTCTTTGCTATCGGCAAACAATAAAGAGATAAGCAGCTGGACTATGTTTCCGGAATGCAAGTTTCTGATTGGAGACAGGATAGCTTTTTTCCAGACATATCAAATAAGAGCAGATTATAGTGATTATATATACAATACTGGTAAAAATAATACACTTTACCGTCAATTGGGCTATCAATATAATCTGGTGTTCGATACTTTTCCTTTAATTGCTCGAACTTTAGATCCGCGTTGGCTAGAACTTCCTTTTCGCAATAGTCCAGAAAATGCTTTTATGATTGATCTGGGCTTCGCATACGAAGAAAATCAATACGCTCAACAAAAACAATCCTATTATGAACTGCAAACTAAAAACAGAAGGTGGACTGCAAGTATTGATTTCAGGCACGACATAAAAAATTTATACTGGACTCTCTCTCCTCAATATACTTGGGGTACCTGGAAGGAATTAACTTTTAATTTAAATTCTGCTTGCCTTTTTAATAATAATTCCCTAATCGAATTTAAGCTTGCTCCCTTCATTGATAATTTTGAGAATATAGATTCGGTAAGTTTTCATAACTTTAGTGCAAATAAGTTCTTTAAGATGGTTAAACAATGTTCCGAAGCTGCAGATTGGCGTTTATCCACTACTTTGAGATTGTATTTTTAATTGACAGAATGAATATCCTAAATTTCATGGAATTAGCCAGGCGCAATGCAATAACTGCAAGTGAACTATGTCAGATCAGGAATGAAGCAGCATTAAGCTTTTCCAGTTATGTGACATTGTTTGCCTGGCTTTTTATCTATATAACCAACCAATATGGCATAATTTATGCTGTAATATATGAAAATAATTCTTCATTATACAAGGATTAAAAATAATGAAAAAAATAGCTTTAACTTTTGGACTGATAATCATAGCTGCTTCCATTTTTGCTTATCCTTTGCGAATTCAAAGCTGGAATTTGCAAGCAGATATCAAAAAGCTTAATGAGTTGAAAGTTAGCATCGATTATGTAAATCTGCAAACAGGAGTAATCCATATCGAGGTTCGTAATGATTCAGAAAGAGATAAAATTACAGCTGCAGGGATAATTACGGAATTACTACCCAATCCTGCTGATGAGTATTTTAAAGGACTGAAAAAAGGGGATCTGGATGGCCGCTATGCTTATTATACTTTAACAGAATACCAAAATTTTATGCAACAAATAGCTGCTCAATATCCTAATATCTGTCAACTGGTACAATTTGGATCCAGCGTTCAAAATAGACCTTTGTTGATGATGAAAATAAGTGATAATGTTATGGTCGATGAAAACGAACCGGAGCTGAAATATATTAGCAGTATTCATGGAGATGAAGTTGTTGGTTACGATATGCTTATTCGTCTTATTCAATTGCTCACCTCTCAATATGGGATTGACCCCAGGATAACCAATATCGTAAATAACACTGAAATATGGATAAACCCAATGCTCAATCCAGATGGTTATGCTGCAGTAAGTCGTTATAATGCCAACGGGATTGATTTGAACAGGAATTTCCCTATGCCTACAGGAGTTCAACATCCAGATTCAGAATCTTGGGCAGTAGAAACAATCGCAGTAATGGATTTTAGCAATGCTCACGATTTTGATTTATCAATAAACTTTCACGGTGGTGCTTTAGTAGTTAATTATCCTTGGGATTATACTTATGCTTTAACGCCAGATAATGATTTACTTACTGAAATGGCACTAACTTATGCTCGTGAAAATTTGCCTATGTATAATAGCACTGAATTCACTCACGGAATAACAAATGGAGCTGCTTGGTATGTAATTACAGGAAGTATGCAGGATTGGAATTATCATTATACAGATTGCATCGAATTAACTGCCGAAATTGGAACTAACAAATGGCCTGCTGCTTCAACGCTTGATTCATATTGGGCAGATAATGAAGAAGCAATACTGAAATATTTAGAATTTGCTCAAAGAGGGGTTTCCGGAATTGTAACTAATTCGTTAGGAACCCCAATAGCAGCCACAATTACGGTTGGAGGAAATTCCAAACTTGAGCATACAGACCTTCCCGTTGGAGATTATCATCGCTTGTTGCTACCTGGCACTTATCAAATAACTGCCTCAGCTAATAGTTTTATTCCTGAAACTGTTACTGTAACAGTACCTCAAAGTGGATCAGTTACACAAAACTTCACTTTGCACCCTGCTATGATTACTAACTTTCAAGGTCAACTTCGCAACCTGCAAGGTAATCCTGTAAGCGGAGCAAATATAATACTTAATAGTGATCCTCAAATTACTGTTCAGACTGATACTCAGGGCTTATTTTCTTTTTCCATTTATGAAGGTGATTATCAGCTAAGTATTTCTGCTGCGGGTTATACAAAAATTGTTCAGGATATTCAAATAAGACAGAATGATTACCGTAATATCATTATTATGCAAAATCCTGTTTTTTGCGAAGATTTTGAGAATGGACTTGGAAACTGGACGGCCACTGGAAACTGGGGAATTATGAACTACGAAGGATCCAATGTGTTGACCGATTCTCCTTCTGGTAATTACAGTAATATGCAAAATCGCAGTGTTACATTAACTAATCCTGTTTCCCTCAGCGGAATCATTAATCCTGTTCTTTCATTCCGCTGTAAATATGAATTGGAAAGCAGTTATGATTATGTGCATTTAGAGGTTTCGGCAAATGGTACAAATTGGACTGCTTTGGATAGTTTTACGGGAATAATAAGCAGCTGGGTAAATAAGAACTATTCTCTTTCGAACTATACTAACGGTCAAGTATACTTACGATTCAGAATCCAAAGTGATTGGT
>Ga0265294_10010245_pt1 | contig 10689 bp, 7 predicted proteins | sample MunlanPumphouse3_FD_192504 | JGI IMG/M metagenome (GOLD analysis project Ga0265294, IMG submission 192504) | Groundwater microbial communities from a municipal landfill in Southern Ontario, Canada - Pumphouse #3 | ecosystem: Environmental > Aquatic > Deep subsurface > Groundwater | place...
GGGCCGTAGGTAATGGGCAATGGGCAATCGGCAACGGAGGGAGGCATAGAATGAGAACGGTGCGAATCGGCTTCGTTATGTTTGTGGTTGCGGCAGCAGGAGTCCGTGCGCAGCAAGAGCCGCTGGCCGTGACCGTGCGCGCGGACCGTCCGGGTCACGCGATCCCGCGGACACTCTACGGCATCTTTTTCGAGGACATCAATGATGCGGCCGACGGCGGACTCTATCCGGAACTGATCGCGAACCGGGGATTCGACTGGCGCACGCAGGAGCCGGACGGATGGACGCGAGAGTGGCGCGGCGCGGCGATGGGGAGGATCTCGCTGCAAGGGGCCGATCCGGTGCATCCCAACACCTTCCAGTATCTGCGCGTCGAGTGTTATGCGCCGGGAGAAGGCGCGGGCGTGGCCAATGACGGTTTCGGCGGCATGGCGGTGCAGCAGGGCAAAACGTACGCGCTCTCCTTCTACGCGCGCCGTCACGCCGGCTATGCGGGCGGGCTCACCGTGCGGCTGGAAGATGCACAACGGCAGCCGCTGGCCGCGTTCCGCATCGTGAAAGAGGCCTGGAAGACAGCGTGCCCAGACGGACAGGCCGTCTCGCCGCTGGACCCGCCGCCACCTGCGCCTTGGGCACGTTACGAGGCGCTCTTCGCGCCGACCGCGACAGTGACGAACGCGCGGCTCGCGGTGCTGCTCGACGCGCACGGAACCGTGGATCTCGATCTGGTCTCACTCTTCCCGCAAGACACCTACAAGGGCCGCAAGAACGGGCTCCGCAAAGACCTGATGGAGATGCTGGCGGAGATGAAACCCGCGACGCTGCGCTTTCCCGGCGGCTGCGTGGTGGAAGGGTATAACTTCGAGACGCTTTACCACTGGAAACGCACGGTCGGACCGCTGGAACGCCGCGCGCTGAACCACAACCGCTGGGGGTATTGGCAGAGCCACGGCCTGGGTTACTACGAGTACTTTCAAATGGCCGAGGATCTCGGTGCCGAGCCGCTGCCGATCTTGGCGGCGGGTATGACCTGCCAGTTCCGCAAACCGCTGGAGTGCCTGCCGCTCGACAGCCTCGACCTGGTAGTCCGTGACGCGCTCGACCTGATCGAATTCGCTAACGGCGCGCCGGACACGCCGTGGGGCCGCGTGCGCGCCGAGATGGGCCACCCCGCGCCGTTCAATCTCAAGTACGTCGGCATCGGCAACGAAAACTGGGACACGCCCTTCCTCGACCGCTACGCGATCATCGCACAGGCGGTCAAAGCCAAGCATCCCGAGATCGCGATCATCTCCTCCGCCGGCGCCGCGCCGGAGGGACCGATGTTCGAACTGGCGTGGCGCCGGCTGCCGGAGATGCAGGCGGAACTGGTCGATGAACATTTCTACAAGCCTCCGGAATGGTTCCTGGCTCAGGCCACGCGCTATGACCGCTATGACCGCAATGGGCCCAAGGTCTATGTCGGCGAATATGCCTGCCACACGCGCGACCGCAAGAACAACCTGCTTGCCGCGCTGTGCGAAGCGGCGGCAATGACCGGCTTCGAGCGCAACTCCGACGTGGTGCGCATGGCCGCGTACGCGCCGCTCTTCAACAAGATCGGCCGCACGCAGTGGAACATCGATCTCATCTGGTTCGATAACACGCGCGCCTTCGGCACGCCCTCATACCACGTGCAGAAGCTGTTCATGAACAACCTGCCGGATGTCTTGCTGCCCGTGGAGGTGTCGGATAATCTCGCGCCGCTGCCGCCGGCGGGGACGATCGGGCTGCACACGTGGGAGACGGCCGCCGAGTTCAAGGACATCCGCGTCACGCGCGGCGGTGAGGCCCTCTATGCGTTTGACCCGAAGGCGGGAACAAAGGGCTGGTCGAAGTCGAAGGAGGGCGCATGGTCGGTCAAGGACGGTGCGCTGCGCCAATCCGACGAGACGGTGCGGGAGACCGTGTCCAGCTTCATCGCGGGCGCGCCATGGGACAACTACACCCTTGAACTCAACGCCCGCAAACTGTCGGGCAAGGAGGGCTTCATCATCCGCGTCCGCGACCAGCGCGACAAGACGGTTCACCTGAACCTCGGCGGCTGGGGCAACAAGCAACACGGCATCGAGCAGAACGGGCAGAATCCGGTCGTCCGCCAGCCCGGTTCGATCGAGACCGGGCGCTGGTACGCGATCAAGCTCCAGCTTGACGGCGAGCGTGTGCGTGCCTGGCTCGACGGCCAGCCGCTCTTCGATCAACGGCTGCCGAACGGGCAGGCGGCGCGCGCCTATCTCGTGGCCGGCCGGGACGGGACGGCGGGCGAGATCGTGGTGAAGGGCGTCAATCCGCACAACGCCCCGTTGACGCTCGCGCTCAGTCTGGCGGGGGCCAACGTGAAGGCGCAAAAGGCACGGCGCATCACGCTGGCCGGCCGTCCGGATGATGTGAACACGATGGAAGAGCCTCACAAGATCGCGCCGAAAGAGGACGCGCTTGACATTCCGGGCGCGGCGTCGCACGTGACACTTCCCGCGCATTCGCTCACGATCCTCAGAATCAAGGCGGAGTAAACGGCGGCAGGGGGGCGAAAGGAAGGGAGTGAGGAGATGACCCGTTACGCAATCGGTTTGGACTACGGCACCAACTCGTGCCGCTCGCTGATCGTCAACCTCGACAACGGCGCGGAGGTCGCCTCGCACGTCTACAATTACCCCTCGGGGCTACAGGGCGTGATCGTCGACCCGCGCGACCCGAATGTCGCGCGCCAGAATCCGGCCGACTATCGCGACGGCCTGATCGCGATCGTTGTCGAAGGCCTGAAAAAGGCGCGCGTCGCCGATCCGGCCTTCTCGCCCGACGCGGTGGTGGGTATCGGGGTCGACACGACCGGCTCGACGCCGATGCCTGTGGACCGTTGCGGCACGCCGCTGGCGCTGCGTCCCGGATTCAAGGACAACCCCGATGCGCAGGCCTGGCTTTGGAAGGACCATACGAGCCACGCCGAGGCGGCCGAGATCACGGCGTTGGCCCGCGTCCTGCGCCCAGCGTATCTCGCCAAGTGCGGCGGCACCTACTCGTCCGAATGGTTCTGGGCGAAAATCCTGCATCTCAAGCGCGCGGCGCCGCGCGTGTTTGAAGCCGCGTTCAGCTTTGTCGAATTATGCGACTGGATCCCGGCGTTGCTCACGGGCGTCGAGGATCCGCTCGCGCTCAAACGCGGCGTCTGCGCAGCCGGACACAAGGCGATGTACGCGGAAACATGGGGCGGCCTGCCGGACAAAGCGTTTCTGGCGGCGCTGGACCCCGCGCTGGCCGACCTGCGCGACCGCCTCTATACGACCGCCCATACCGCCGACGTCAAGGCGGGCGGGCTTTGCGCCGGGTGGGCGGACACGCTCGGGCTGCCCGCCGGCATCGCCGTGGCGGTCGGCGCGTTCGACGCCCACATGGGCGCGGTCGGCGCCGGCTGCGCCGCCGGCAAGCTGGCGAAGATCCTCGGCACCAGCACCTGCGACCTTTTGGTCGCCCCAAACGACCGCCCGCTGCAAGACATTCCCGGCGTGTGCGGCATCGTGGACGGCTCCGTGATGCCCGGCTACATCGGCATCGAAGCCGGACAGTCGGCGGTGGGCGATATTTTCCTCTGGTTCGTGAACCATCTGGTGCCGGACACCTACGGAGCCTCCCAGGGGGAGAAATTCGTGGCGCTGGATCAGGCCGCCGCCGGGTTCAAGCCGGGCGAGAGCGGGCTGCTGGCGCTTGACTGGAATAACGGCAACCGCTGCGTGCTGACGGATGTGCGGCTTTCCGGCCTGCTGCTCGGACAGACCCTGCACACGACTGCGGCGGAGATTTACCGCGCGCTCGTGGAGGCCACGGCCTTCGGGGCGCGCATGATTGTGGACCGCGTGCGCGCGTACGGCGTGCCGGTGGAACAGGTCATCACCTGCGGCGGCTTGGCGGTCAAGAGCCCGTTCCTGATGCAAGTCTACGCCGACGTGCTGAACATGCCGATGGCGGTGGCGGCGTCGGACCAGACCTGCGCGTTGGGCGCGGCGCTCTTCGGCGCGGTCGCGGCGGGTGCGTTCCCCGATATCGAAACGGCGCAGGTCAAGGTTTGCCGCGTGCGCGAGCGGGTTTACCGGCCGATTGCGGCGAACGCGGCGGTTTACGCCGAGCTGTTCACGTTGTACCGGCAGCTTCACGACGGCTTCGGAACCGCCGCGTGGAGCGGCGGAATGGCCACTGTCATGAAAGAGCTGATCGCGCTCCGGGAACGGCAGCGGTAAGGGGGCAGGCCGGTCGAGGGAATCGACGGATGCGAATGATGCGATTGAATCGATTTCTTCGATTCTTTCAAGGGAACAAATATGCTCGATGCACTCAAAGCAATCGTCTGCGAAGCCAACCTTGCGCTGGTGCGGCACGGCTTGGTGACGCTCACGTGGGGCAACGTCAGCGGCATCGACCGTGCGCGCGGCCTCATGGTGATCAAGCCCAGCGGCGTGCCGTATGACGAGCTGACGCCCGAGGCGATGACGGTGACCGATCTCGACGAGAGGGTGGTCGAGGGACGTTACGCGCCTTCTTCCGACACGCCGACCCACGCGGTCCTGTACAAGGCCTTCCCGAACGTCGGCGGCGTGGTGCACACGCACAGCGCGGCCGCCACGGCCTTCGCGCAGGCAGGGCGCGAGATTCCGTGTTTCGGCACGACGCACGCCGACCATTTCCACGGCGCGGTCCCCGTCGTGCGGATGCCGACGGAGGAGGAGGTGCGCGAACAGTATGAGCGTCATATCGGCCTGCTGATCGTCGAGCACTTCCGCGGTCTGGATCCCGATGCGGTTCCCGGCGTGCTGGCGGCGGGGCACGGTCCCTTCGTTTGGGGGCCCGATCCCTTGAAGGCGGTCGAGAACGCGGTCGCGCTAGAGGCGATCGCGCAGATGGCCGCCGCGACCGTTGCGCTCCGCCCTGAGGCCGTCCCGCTGCCCGGCTATCTGCTCGACAAACATTACGGACGTAAACACGGTCCCGGCGCTTATTATGGTCAGGGAACCGACCGATAACCAACGGGACTTCCCAAAATCAAACAAGGACTGTGCAAGGACAAAGGAGAGAACGATGAGTCTGACGAATGTGCCTGAGATCAAGATCGGGATCGTCGGCGTGTCGCGGGACTGTTTCCCCGCCTCGCTGACGCAGAAGCGCCTGGACGCGCTGATGGCAGAATTGAAGAAGCAGAAGGTGCTTGCGGCCGCCTCGACGGTGATCGTCGAGAACGAGGCGCAGGCGCTGGCCGCGTGCGACGAGCTGGTTGCGGCAGGATGCAACGCGGCCGTCGCTTACCTGGGCAATTTCGGCCCGGAGGCGCCGACCGCGCTGTTCCTGCAGGAGTTCCCCGGCCCCTGTATGGCCGTGGCCGCGGCCGAAGAGAACAAGGCCGTCCTTGCGAACGACCGCGGCGACGCGCTGTGCGGCCTGCTGAACTGCTCGTACAACATCGGACTGCGCCGCCTCGCCGTGCACATTCCGCAGTATCCCGTGGGGCTGCCGAAGGATCTCGCGCAGACAATCGGCGCGTTCGTTCCGATCGCCCGCACGGTGGTCGGCGTGACGGCCCTCAAGATCTTCGGTTTCGGTCCGCGGCCGCAGGATTTCATGGCGTGCAACGCCCCGATCCAGCCGCTTTATGATCTCGGCGTGTCCGTGATGGAAAACTCCGAGCTGGACCTGCTGGTGGCCTTCAAGGAGGCCGCGAAAGAGAAGAAGGCGATCGCCGCGATCGCTGCCGACATGGCGAAAGAGCTGGGCGCGGGCTGCCGCTGGCCGGACCTGCTGCCGCGTCTCGCGCAATATGAGCTGACCCTGATGAAGTTTTACGAGGCGAATCTCGGCGCGTCATCCTACGGCGTTTTCGCGAACAAGTGCTGGCCGTCGTTTGAGGGTGCGTTCGGTTTCGTGCCCTGCTACGTCAACAGCCGCCTTGCGGGGCGCGGCATTCCGGTCGCCTGCGAGGTGGACCTCTACGGCGCGCTCTCCGAGTACATGCTGCAGTGCGCGACGGGACTGCCCGCCACCCTGCTCGACATCAACAACTCCGTGCCGGCCGACGTGATCAAGGGCAAGAACCTCAAGGGCGTTCCCCCCAAGGACCTCTTCATGGGTTTCCACTGCGGCAACACGTGCAGCTCCTGCATGAAGAGCTGTTCGATGAAGTTCCAGCTTATCATGAACCGCCTGATGGAGGGCGGCCAGGCACCGGACATCACGCGCGGCACGCTCGAAGGCCCGCTCAGACCCGGGCCGGCCACGATGTTCCGGCTGCAGGCCAATGCCGACGGCGAGCTGGTGAGTTATCTCGCGGAGGGCGAGATCCTCGACATCGACCCCTGCTCGTTCGGCGGGATCGGCATCATGGGCATCCGCGATTTCGCGCGCTTCTACCGCCACGTGCTGATCGGCCGGCATTTCCCGCATCACGGCGGCTTCGGATTCGCGCACGCCGGGCGCGCGCTGTTCGAGGCAGTCAAGCTGCTGGGCGTGGACGGCATCGACACGCCGCTGCCGGAAGGCGTGCGGTATCCGGCAGAGAATCCTTTCGCGTGAGGAAAGCATTGCTGAAAAAACGCGGATTGCTTTTCCGCGGGCATTCGATTTAAATACAGGGAGGAATAGTGATGGGCAGGGATTCCTGCCGGTAAAACGAAAAAGGGGCACAAACAATGAAGCATCTTTTAACGGCGTGCGCGGTCGCGCTGACGGGCGTTCTGTTTTTGCGTGCGGACGGGCCGGCTCTCGAGGAGGGTTTTGTCTCGCTGTTCAACGGCAAGGATCTGACCGGTTGGGTCGGCGCGACCGACGGCTACAAGGTGGAGGACGGCGTGCTCTACTGTGACCCGAAAAAAGGCGGCAAGCTGATGACCGCCAAAGCGTACGACAACTTCATTCTGCGTTTTGACTTCCTGCTGTACACCAACTCCAACAACGGGCTGGGCATCCGTGCGCCGCTGCAAGGGGATGCCGCCTATAACGCGATGGAGCTGCAGATTCTCGATGATTCGGGGTCGCAGTACACCAAACTGCAGCCGTATCAGTATCACGGATCAATCTACGGCGTGGTGCCGGCCAAACGCGGTTTCCAGAAAAAGGTCGGTCAGTGGAACGTCCAAGAGGTCCGCGCGATCGGCTCGAAGATCACGGTGATCCTGAACGGCGAGGTGATCGTGGACGCCGATCTCGCCACCGTCAAAGAGACGTTGGACAAGAAGGCGCATCCCGGCTTGCACAATCCTAAGGGGCACATCGGCTGGCTGGGACACGGCACGCGCGTGGACTGGCGCAACATCCGCATCAAAGAGGTTCCGGCCGACTACCCGGTGGTGAAGCCGACCGACAACACGCCGCCGGCGGGATTCACCGCGCTCTTCAACGGCAAGGACCTGACGAACTGGAAGGGCGTGACCCGCGCCGAAAAATTTGACAACCCGCTGGTTCGCCAGAAAGCCGCGCCGGAAAAACGGGCCGAGATGCAGGCGAAGGCCGACGAGGAGATGCGCGCAAGCTGGCACGTGCGTGACGGCGGCACGCTCTATTTTAACGGCAAGGGGTACAGCCTGGCCACGGCCAAGGATTACGGCGATTTCGAGATGTGGGTCGACTGGCGGCTGTTGACCGTGCGCGGCGACAGCGGGCTTTATCTGCGCGGTTCGCCGCAGGTCCAGATCTGGGACCCGCACAACCAGTGGAAGATCGGGTCCGGCGGCCTGTACAACAACAAGAAAAACCCGAGCCAGGCGCTCGCGATCGCCGACCGCCAGATCGGCGACTGGAACACCTTCTACATCAAGATGGTCGGCGACACGGTGACGGTCAAGCTGAACGGCACGCTGGTCGTGGACAACACCGTGCTGGAGAACTATTGGGACCGCAGCCAGCCGATCTTCCCCAAAGAGCAGATCGAGCTGCAGTGCCACGGCGACCCGATCGAGTTCAAGAACATCTACATTCGCGAACTCTGAGGCGCATTTGCGGCCCGCGCCGATTTTTGCTACAGTTCTCATTTACGGTTTGGACGGATAAGATGAAATGTGAACTGTGTCATAAAGCGGACGCGGAAACCGCGATCCGGCGCGAGGTCGAAGGCGAGGTTCAGGAGCTGTATGTCTGCCAGGGCTGCGCCCGGCAGGAGACGGTTTCTGCGGCACCGCCCGACGTGGCCGCTGAGCAGCCTGTTGCGGGCGGGATGGGGACGGTGCCGTTGATGGGCATGATCCTCGACGCGGCGTTTGAGATCGTAGGGCGCGCCATGAATCGTGCCGAGCCGGCGTGCCCGGCCTGTGGCATCCTGCGTCATGAATACCGGAAGCAGTCGCGTCTGGGGTGTCCGGCGTGTTACGAGGCCTTCGCCAAAGAGCTGGATGCGGCGATTTTTGATCTGCACCGCGCCGCGCAGCATGTCGGCAAGGTCCCGCAGCGGGCGCAGGCCCTGTGGCAGCGCCGGCAGCTTGAGGTGCGCCTGGCGCAAGCGGTCAAGGAGCAGCGCTATGAGGAGGCGATCGCGCTGCGCGACGAGCTGCTCCGCCTGCCCGAGCCCGACACGTCGAAGGGAGGCCCGGCATGATGTTGACTTCGGCGGCGCAAGCCGCACCGCACCCCGCGCTGCCAGAGCTGGCGGCGACGATCGCGATGAGTTGCCGCGTGCGGCTGGCACGCAATCTGGCGGGCGAACGGTTTCCGGACTGGGCGACTGAACGTGACCGCGAACGGGTCCTGGCCGTCGTGCGCGAAGCGTTGAGCGTTGAAGCGCCCGAGTTGCGGGTCACGCCGGTGGCGGGGGTCGAGGAGCAGGATCGCGACATGCTGTGCGAATCGCACCTGATCAGTAAAGAGCTGCTGGAGCGGGCGGCGGGCGGCGGCGTGGCGGTGGCCAAGGACGGCTCGGTCTGCGTGATGGTCAACGAAGAGGACCATCTGCGCATCCAGGGTTTCGCGCAGGGGCTGGATATCCTGGGCGCGTGGCGGCGCGCGGATGCTCTGGACTCCGGTCTGGAGCGCCACCTCGCCTACGCGTGGTCGCCGCGGCTGGGCTATTTGACCGCCTGCCCCAGCAATGTCGGCACCGGTCTGCGCGCGGGCGTCATGCTGCACCTGCTGGGCTTGAGCCTGCTGGGCGAGATCGAGCCGGTCGTGCGCGGTCTGGAACGGATGCGGTTGCTGGTGCGCGGCATTGGCGGCGAGGGGTCCGAGGCGGCCGGGCAGATTTATCAGGTCTCGAACATGGACACGCTGGGGACCGACGAGGAGGGGATCATCCGCCGCGTGACGCGCATCTGCTCCGAAGTGGTGCGCCAGGAGCACAACGCGCGCGTGCGGCTGCTGCAGGAGACGCCGCTGGTGCTGGTCGACTGTCTGGCGCGTTCGCTGAGCGTCCTGCAGAACGCGCGTCTGTTGGCGACGGCCGAGGCACTGGAATTTCTCTCGGCGTTGCGGCTGGGGGCGGCGATGGGGCTTTGCACGCGCCTGAAGGTGTCGGATGTGGATGCGCTGATCCTGATGATGCAGCCGGGCCATCTGCAGAAGGGCCTGGGAACGTCCATGACATCCGACGAGCGTGATGAGATGCGGGCGGAGTTGTTGAGCCGCAAGGTGGCCCGCGTGAAATTGAAGTGTTGAGGAGGCGATATGAACGGATTCGGTCATTTTACGGAGCGTGCGCAGCGCGCGTTGCAGTTGGCGGCGCGCGAGGCCGAGCGCTTCAACCACCCCTACATCGGCACCGAGCATCTGCTGCTGGGACTGGTGGCGCTGGGCGAGGGCGTGGCGGTTGAGGTGTTGGAGGAACTCGGGGTGTCGCTGGATGACGTGCGCATCGCGGTCGAGCGCATGGTCGGCTTTGGCGGCGACACCAAGACCAAGGGCGAGCTGCCTTACACGCCGCGCACCAAGAAGGTGCTGCAACTGGCGGTCTCCGAGGCCCAGTCGATGCAGCAGCAGATGGTGGGCACCGAACACTTGTTGCTGGCGCTGCTGCGCGAAGGCGAGGGCGTGGCCGCGCAGGTCTTGCAGTCGTTGAATGTCCGGATCGACGAGGTCTTAGACGGGGTTCGCCGCTGCCTGGAGGCGATGGAGGAGGCGGACGAGGAGGAGGACGGGTTTGACCCTGCCGACCGCGAGGAGGAGCGGCAGGGGCCGATGCAGGAGGCCCCGCCATCGGGTGCGCCGCCCTTGGCGGGCGCGAAAAAAGAGGTGAAGTCCAAGACGCCGGCGCTGAACGCGTTCGGCCGCGACTTGACCGAGCTGGCGAAACAGGGCGAGCTGGACCCGGTGGTCGGCCGCCGCAACGAACTGGAACGCGTGATCCAGATCCTCAGCCGCCGCTCCAAGAACAACGCGGCGCTGCTGGGCGAGGCCGGCGTCGGCAAGACCGCGGTGGTCGAGGGTCTGGCGCATGCGATCGTCAACGGCGATGTGCCGGAGCGCATGCTCGGCAAGCGCGTGATCGCGCTCGACATGGCCCTGATGGTGGCCGGCACCAAGTACCGCGGCCAGTTTGAAGAGCGCATCAAGGCGGTGGTGGACGAGATCCGGCGCGAGAAGAACGTGATTCTGTTCCTGGACGAGCTGCACACCATCGTGGGGGCCGGCGGGGCCGAGGGCGCCATGGACGCCGCCAACATCATCAAGCCCGCGCTGGCGCGCGGCGAG
>Ga0265294_10010246_pt1 | contig 10689 bp, 8 predicted proteins | sample MunlanPumphouse3_FD_192504 | JGI IMG/M metagenome (GOLD analysis project Ga0265294, IMG submission 192504) | Groundwater microbial communities from a municipal landfill in Southern Ontario, Canada - Pumphouse #3 | ecosystem: Environmental > Aquatic > Deep subsurface > Groundwater | place...
AGTAAGCTTCCGGATCAAGCGGAATGATGCCCGTGAAATACTGGATGGAACAGATAGATAATCCGATGATGTTTCCCCACAGCATGCCTTTTCCTATCAGAAACAAGGAATGATATAAGAAAATCTTTCTCACCGACCAGTTAGTGGCGCCGATTGATTTAAGAATGCCTATCATGGTAGTACGTTCCAGTATCAATATCAGCAATCCGGAGATCATGTTGAAACCGGCTACCGCCAGCATCAAAAATAAAATAACCCACACGTTGATATCTAACAAATCAAGCCAGGAGAAGATTTGCGGATTAATGTCCCTGATGGTTTGGGTATATAGCATGTTGCCGTTGGCTTGTGCTTTGTTGGCGGTTTTGAAATAAACCTGATCGCCGATTTCATCAATTTTATCGAAATCGTGAATAAGGATTTCATACCCACTGACTTCCGAATCATCCCAGTTATTCAGTTGCCTGATGTGACGCATATCTGTCAGGATAAACAGCTTATCATATTCTATGAAATTGGTGGAATATATCCCGCTGATGGTGAATCTCCTGGCTCTGACCTGGTCCTGCATGAAATAGGCAAAAAAGGTATCACCTAACTTCAATTTGAATAAATCGGCCTGATGTTTGGATATGACTGCCTGGTTTTGCAGACTGTCACCGATATGCAGGATATCACCCTCTAATAAATTACTTTTGAAGAAATTCCAGTCGAAATGTTCATCAATTCCTTTCAACACAATGCCCTGAAACTGCTCATTCGTTTTGATGATACCAGGTTTGGTGGCAAAGGCCTGGATGTGTTTCACCCCGGGAATTGCTGCCAACTCATTCTTCAGGGTATCATTGAGCACGATGGGCGTTAACTCGTAGGTATTGTTACTATCGAAATTGGTAATTTGTATATGTCCCCCGAAACCGATGGTTTTGTTTCTGATTTCTTTTTTAAAACCGGTTACAATACTCACAGCCAGTAGCATCACGGTAAGCCCGATGGCAATGCCCAGGATGGCTATACGCACAGCAGGACGGGAAACATGTTTCCTGTCCTGCCTGAAGTGAATGCGTTTTGCTATGAAATATTCCAGATTCATGTCATTTGTTTAGTGTATTTCCCGGATATACCTCAAGCGCTTTTTGTAATACAATCAAAGCTTTTTTTAATGCATCTTTTTCAAGTACATATGCGATTCGGACTTCATTCCGTCCAATATCAGGAGTCGTATAAAAACCGGATGCAGGTGCCATCATCACCGTCTGACCTTCATAATCAAAGTCTGATAACAACCAGGCACAGAATTTATCGGCATCATCAACCGGAAGTCTAGCAACGGTATAAAATGCACCCATCGGAATGGGTGAATATACTCCAGGAATACGATTCAGACCGTCGATCAGGTATTTACGTCTTTCCACATATTCGTTGTACATTTCGAGCATGTATTCTTCCGGAGTGTCGATAGAAGCTTCGGCGGCAATTTGTCCGATCAGCGGGGGACTCAGCCTGGCCTGGCAAAACTTCATTACGTTTTTTAATACCTGTTTGTTCTTTGTCACCAACGCACCAATACGAATACCACATTCGCTGTATCTTTTAGAAACCGAGTCGAACAGGATCACATTTTCTTCAATACCATCCAGATGGAAAGCTGAAATATAAGGTGCACCAGTATAACAAAACTCACGATAAACCTCGTCAGAGAATAAAAATAAATCATGTTTTTTTACCAGCTTTTTGATGCTATTCATTTCAGCACGAGTATAAAGATAACCGGTTGGATTATTGGGATTACAGATTAGTATTCCTTTTGTTCTGGGGGTAATAAGTTCCTCGAACTTTTCAACCGGAGGGAGTGCAAAACCATCATCAATACTGCAAAAAACAGGTTTGATGTTGGCACCGGCAGCGATGGCAAAAGCGGTATAGTTGGCATAAGCAGGCTCAGGAACGATGATTTCATCTCCCGGGTCTAAACAACTCATAAAAGCAAAGTTTACCGCTTCAGAACCACCGGTTGTAACAATGATATTTTCTTCCGTTACGTCAATATTGAAACGGTGGTAATAACTTGCCAGTTTAGTGCGCAGGCTTTTAATCCCGTCGCTCGGACTATATTCCAGTATGGTTCTGTCGATATTGCGAATCGCCTCGATCGCCACCTGAGGAGTCTTCAAATCGGGCTGCCCGATGTTCAGGTGATACACTTTAACTCCGCGTGCTTTGGCTTTATCTGCCAGCGGAACTAACTTACGGATAGGTGATTCGGGCATTGAATTCCCGCGTTGGGATGTGTGTGGCATGCTTTTTTTACGTTTTGCCTGCAAAATTAGTGAAATTATTTAAAATCCACTATCAATTTGACGTTAAATTGTCGGCCTGTGAGATAATTCGGAACGGCGAGCTGTTGTCCGTAAATATCTGTTACCCAATAATAGGAATTTATATTTTTAAAATCCATCAGGTTGAATACTTCCAGGTTTAGCCAGATGCTCTGCAAGCCTTTCAGCCATTTTTTATTCATCAGGGCATCTTTTCCACTGATTAATTGTCGTGAACCACCGATATCTATGCGTTTATAGGATGATGAACGAAACACGCCGCGATACAGGTTGTTTCTGGGTGGACCAAAAGGCATTCCGTCGGAATAAACAAACTTTAATTGCAACTTATAATTCGGATTATTGGGTAAATAATCCTGAAACATCATCGAAAAAGCATAACGCTGCTCATTCGGACGAGAAACCCACGAAGGCCATACGGTAGTAGAAGAAATGATGTTTTTGCTCTCATCGTAAGCATGTTTGATGTAGCTATCACCGATAATGTCTTCTTTTGAATTCATCAGAGAAAAATTAATCCATGAATCTGTTCCGGGAACAAGCTCTCCGAATAATTTAAAATCAACTCCTGCGGTATAAGCCCTAGCATTATTTGATCCGGAATAAGTTATTTGTACGTTGTCAACATCATAAGTAATCACCCTGTCGGCTAGCTTGAGATAGGCTTCAGTAGTAAACTTGAAAGGTCGTCCGAATGCCCTGAAATAATGGTCGCCTCCTAATATAAACTGAACGGAGCGCTGTGCGCGAATATTTTCATTGAGAGCGATATTGACATTACTCAATGCATCCGTGACTGTATCTCTGATTTCTTTGTAGAACGGAGCCTGATAATATAATCCTGTTCCAAATCTGAAACTGAAATCTTTTTTCCAGTCAGGTATAAAAGCCAAAGATGCGCGCGGACTCACCAGCCATTCTTTGTTGAATGTCCAATAATGGGTGCGAACTCCTCCCGTGAAGGTAAAACGACCGGCATTACTTCTCCATTTGTATGTATCTTGCAGAAAGGCAGTGGTGCGCCAACTCGTGAGGGTGTTCGAAGATTTTATGTTATAATACAGGTTCACCGTCTGGTCGTTGTATGGGAGAGAGTAGCCTACCGAGTCGCGCCATTCCCATTCGCTGATTTTGTCAGCAATAATTTCTCTTTGCGCATTGACACCCCATTTCAGTTTGTGTGAGATACCGTTAAATTCTCCGGCATGTCCGATGTTGAATACAGTTGCATTCAGCGTATTACGTGCATGTTCGTGATATTTTCCAATTCCCAGTGTGGCACCCTTTCTATTTTCTTCTTTTAAATCCATCTTGACTTCACTCAGGTGGTATTCACTTAGAATATCGAAGCTTTCATTTTCATCGGTCTGAAAAGCGGAAGCCGTTAAGCTGAGTTTTATATTTTGCTGTGGTCGGTAATGATGACTCAGTGCTCCAAATGCTGTTCTGAAAATATCTTTTTCTTGTCCTTCGAAAAAAATAGTCAGATTTCTTCCCATATTATAAGTGCCGAAGGTTGTTTCCCGGGTTGTTGGGATAAAATTAAACCGATTTTGAGAAAAATTTCCAAGAAAAGCTAATTCCGATTTTTCTGAAAGTTGATAGGTGAAGTATCCCTGGTAATCAATAAAAGAAGGACTGTACTCTCCTTCAGTATCCAATGTGCCTAACAGATATGCTGAGGTTTTATACCGGATGCCATGGAGTTGTGTGAATTTGCCTTTTGATGTCCCGAGATAAGCAGTTGCCCCAAGTAAACTCGCCGACGCAGACGATTCAAATTCAGTGGGTTTTTTATATTCAATATCCAGTACCGACGACATCTTATCTCCATATTCTGCATGGAACGCGCCGGAAGAAAAACCAACTTTTTGCACCATATCCTGATTGATGAAACTCAATCCTTCCTGTTGACCGGCACGTATCAGTAGCGGACGATATACTTCGATACCATTCACATACACGATGTTTTCATCAAAGTTTCCTCCCCGTACATTATATTGTGAACTCAGTTCATTATTTGAGGTAACGCCTGCAAAAGTAATCAGGATAGATTCAAAATTCCCGGATATATTGGGCATCAGTTTTGACTTCACGGGATCAAGATAATCCATGGTGGATGTTTGTCTGCGTTGAGCAACTACGTCAAAATCACGGATTTGGGTGCTGGTAGAGCGCAACTCAACCGAAATCTGCATCACTGCCTGTTTAGGATAAAGCGTGTGTCGGATGGTTTCATACCCCAGCATAGAAAAAACGATGGTTATGGAGTCTTTTACTGTGGTTGATAATTCGTAATAGCCATTGATATTGGTGCTTGTTCCTACGGTAGTATTTTCAAAATATACATTTGCTAATTCTATTCCACGGTTGTTGGTGTCGATTACATATCCGAAAACCCTTAGTTTTGACTGGGCATGAAGGGAAAAGATAAATATAGTTAGTAATAAATAAGTGATTATTCTTTTAAACATGGATTGATAATTACATATAGCGAATAGCTAATAGAAATTTAAAGCGTGCAAATTTAACAAAAAATCCTGAAGTTAATTGCCTCCGGATTTCCGTAAGGAAAACGAACTTTTCGCTGAATTATTATTTAAAAGAAGAATAAACTTACACCGATGATACTGACGATGGCGCCAATGACATGGTGGGGTGCTATTTTTTCCTTAAACATGATAGCAGAAGGAACAATGATAAACACCGGAACCAGCGCCATGAAGGTAGAGGCTATGCCGGTTTTGGTATGCTGAATGGCAAAAAGCGAGAGTGTGATCCCTAAAAACGGTCCGAAAAATGAACCGATTGAAACAGCCCGGATGCCACTTTTATCTTTGAAAGCCTCTTTTACTTTCGGCCATCTTCTCAGTGCCGTAATCATGATGATGAAACAAATCAAACCGAATAAGATTCTGATTTGGGTAGCCGATATCGGATCATAGTCACCGATGCCTTTTTTGCTGAGAATGAGTCCGATTGCCTGTCCCATCGCCCCACCAAAGGCCAGCAACAATCCTTTTACCGGAACACGTATCTTCAGTCGCCGGTCGGCAATAGCAATCACGATACCCGATAAACTGACGAGGATGGCTATGATGCTTTTCAGCGAAAGAATTTCATCCAGGAAGAACCAGCCGATGGTAGCTGTAATCACCGGAACCGAGCTCATGACAAGCGTAGCTGTGCGTGAACCGATGATAAGATAAGATTTGAATAAAAATAAATCCCCAAGGAAAAGTCCGACCACGCCCGATAATCCCAACCAAAACCACTGGTATCCAGTTGCATCCGTCGGAAAAAAAGTTTGTTTGGTAACAAGCAGGGTGATCCCCAACAGCACAAACGCCCATACGAGCCGGATGATATTTACCGACAAAGAACCAATCTTACGACCGGCTTTTTCAAAAAACAAGGCGCTGAGTGTCCAGCATATAGCTACAATGAGGGCAGCGATTTCTCCGAAGAACATTTTTTGCGAATAGTGAATTACGAATAGCGGGTGCAAATGTATAAATAAATACGGTTTTTATACAGCTTTCTAACAAAGAAATATTTAATTGTCTTATCTTTGCAAATTAAAATTTTTAATTTAATTGATGTGATAATAGATTTTTAGCTATTAGCTTCAAGTTATTCTCAATTCATTATTCATATAAAGAATGAATTTCCACTACAAAAACAAACCCCGTCCCGAGAAGGACATGATTTTCGGTATTCGTGCCGTGATTGAAGCCATTCAGGCCGGAAAAGATATAGATAAAATCATGCTCAGGCGTGATATGACCGGTGAACTGGCTAAGGAACTCTACACCTTGCTGGAAGGCATGAATGTGCCCATTCAAAAAGTACCCATCGAGAAACTCAACCGCATCACGATGAAAAATCACCAGGGTGTGATTGCCTTTATTTCGCCGGTGACTTACCAGCGTATTGAGGATATCATACCCGGTATTTACGAAGAAGGCCGTACGCCTTTTATCGTAGTGCTGGATAACATAACGGATGTGCGTAATTTCGGCGCCATTGCCCGTACCTGCGAATGTGCCGGTGTGGATGCCATCGTGGTGCCCATGAAAGGAGGGGCAGCCCTCAATGCCGATGCGGTGAAGACATCCGCTGGCGCCCTGATGAAAATTCCGGTTTGTCGTGAAGAAAACATAGGCAGCGCCCTGAAGTTCTTAGCTGCATCCGGTATCAAACTGATTGCAGCTACTGAAAAAGCCGAACAAAACTATACCGAAGTCGATTACAAAGACCCGATTGCCATCGTGATGGGTTCGGAAGACGAAGGAATCGACCCCGCCCACCTGCGCATCTGCCAGGAACTGGTACGCATCCCCATCCTCGGTAGTATCGAGTCGTTGAATGTGTCTGTGGCAGCAGGGGTGATAATGTATGAAGCAGTGAGACAGCGAATAATGAACGTCTAACGTCTAAAGTCTAAAGTCTAACGACTAAGTTCGACTTACTTTAGACGTTTGACGTTTGACGTTTGACAAAAAAAACAAATCATGACCATCTTATACGAAGATAACCACCTCATTGCCGTCAACAAATCCTCTTCGGAAATTGTACAGGGTGACAAGACTGGTGATGAACCCTTATCGGAGACCATCAAAAAATACATCAAGGAGAAATACAATAAACCGGGAGATGTATATTTGGGGGTTACCCATCGGCTCGACAGGCCGGTGAGCGGTGTTGTGTTGTTTGCGCGTACCAGCAAGGCCCTGACCCGTTTGAATGAAATGTTCAAAACACAACAGGTTAAGAAAACCTACTGGGCGATTGTCAAAAACAAGCCTGCAAACCCCGAAGGACGACTTGAACATTATCTTGTACGCAACGAGAAGCAGAACAAATCCTACGCACACGATAAAATAGTGCCGAATGCCAAAAAAGCAGCCCTGAAATATAAACTCATCGGTCAATCGGACACCTTCTTTTTACTCGAAATTGAACTCGAAACCGGTCGTCACCACCAGATTCGCTGTCAGCTTGCAAAAATGGACTGTCCTATCAAAGGCGACCTGAAATACGGCTTTCCCCGTTCCAACCCCAATGGTGGCATCTCCCTGCATGCTCGCTCCGTCGAATTTATCCATCCGGTATCCAAAGAACTGATCAGGATTACGGCACCCGTTCCGGATGATGAGAAGTTGTGGAAGGTGATGACGCAAAGCATTTGATAAAATAAAAGTCACGGATTAAAGCTGATTTTTAGGTTTTGATGTATGTGCTGCGCTATAACTAGCGCATGTGTTGCGTCAATGGTGGCGCCGGTGTGGTGTCTGTAGTACAAAAAGTTTTTAAGTGTAATACAACCCACACATCCATCACCGTCGTTCCATTCGGTTGAAAGGTTATGATTATACCCGAGAAGGATTATATTTCATCACAATATGCGTACAAAACCGCGAATGTTTATTGGGTCACATCGAAAACGTTGTGATACCCGTCGGGGCAGACCTATGTGTCTGCCCTGATAAAATATCAGGTGAACACGCAAACAATATTCAGGGCGAACACGCAGGTTCGCCCCTACAGAACATCATACAATGGTTCAAAACAATGACAACCAATGAATATATTCGTGCAGTGAAAAAACAGGGGTGGGAACCTTTCAATGGTAAATTATGGCAACGTAATTATTGGGAACACATCATTCGCGACGAACAATCATACCTGTGTATTGCTGAATATATCGTCAATAACCCCACGAATTGGGTAGAGGATAAATTCTTTTTCAAAGAATTGAAGTGATAAATTTCCTGCAATTTCTTGCCTGAATAAAATATATTCATACATTTGCAACAATAACAATATTCAAGTGGATACACGAACCACAGTTAAACAATTTAAACAATAAAACGTATGAAGAAAATTTTGATTTTAATCCCCCTGATGGGATTCATGTTTGCCTGTACAGGCGAAAAAAAACAAACTGAAAGTGCTAATGGTACCCTCGAAGAGCAAACCGAAGTAATTGAAAATTCAATTCAAAAAGTGGACGAAACCATCAACGCATCTGATGTGAAAATGGAAAAGTCTCAAAATGAAATTGACTCCTTATTAAACAACATTTAAATTCAGCAGTTATGAAAAAGTTCATGATAATAGCGCTTACAGTATTGATAGCTGTATCAGCACCGGTATTAGCACAGGGAAAAGGAAAAGGAAAAGAACAGGTCAAACAAAAAACTGAAAAAGTACAGGGTCAGATCAGGGAAAAAGCTGTCGAAGCAGCAGAAGCTATGGAGGAAAATGAAGATATGACAATTGAAGAAATTAAGGCTGCAAAAGGTAAAGGTCAGCTTAAAAAGGAAGCGAAAACAGTAAAAGAAAAAATTGAAAAAGAACAGGCTGTAACAGAAATCGAAGATAGTCTCGAAGCCGGTGGAAATGCATACGGTAAAAATAAAGGTGAGTTATCAGGCAAAGAATTTGGAAAACAACGTGCAGCTGAAGCCAAATTAAAAGCTCAGGGAAAAAAAGCACAGGCAGAACAAAAAATCAAACAACAGGAAGAGCTGATTCAGCAAAACGAAGAGAAAATAAACCAGGCCAAAGAAAGGATTAGACAGCAAAAGAAAAAAGCTGAGATCACATCAGAAGAAGAAAAAGTAAAATCGGGGAAAATTGCTCAGGCTGAAGAAAGAGTGAAGAAAATGAAGAAATTGGTGGATAAATCCAAAAAAGAAGTTGAAGTATTAAATGAAGAACTGGAAAAAGTGGAATAGGATGTTGCTTTACAGTTTGATACACAAATTATAACACGATTTTATGGAAGAAGTCAAACATGTTTGGCAATTTTCACGCGTTGGCGGCGTGAACAGGGTGAATTTGGAATCGGGTGCCGACCTGCAACATCTCGGAGAACTGGATCAGAAACTGTGGACAGCACTAAGCTGCCCTGTACATGGCCTGGAGGTCGATTCTAAAACACTGGAATTAATTGATACGGATAAGGACGGCAAGATTAAAGTGCCCGAAATACTGGCTGCTGTGAAGTGGATTCTTTCGGTAATCAAAAACCCGGATGACCTGGTTCGCCATAATAATTGCCTGCCATTAGCTGCTATTAATGATGATAATCCGCTGGGTAAAGACTTACTTGCTTCGTCGAAACAAATCCTGAAAAATCTGGGGAAAGCCGATAGTGAGGTGTTAACCGTTGAAGAAACCTCTGATACGGAAGCTATTTTTGCCAAAACGCGATTTAACGGCGATGGTGTCATTACAGAAGATACCGCTAAGGATGAAAATCTGAAAAAATGTATTAACGATATAATTACCTTTATAGGAGGTGTAACCGACCGGAGCGGGAAGCAAGGTGTTTTCACCGAACAAATCGAATTATTCTTCCAACACTGTGAGGATTATGCCGCCTGGCATGCTAAAGCGGAAAATAACAGTTCTGTCATATTGCCGTATGGTGCTGATACCCAAAAGGCCTTTGATGCTTTTAAAACAGTACGTGCTAAGATTGATGATTATTTCGTGCGCTGTCAGCTGGCTGAATTCGATCCGGTATCTGCCGATGTATTGAATACGCTGACAGCTCGTTTTGAAGCAATCAGTTCTAAAAATTTGTCGGGTTGCATGGATGAAATCGCCGAATTTCCGTTAGCTAAAATTGAAGCAAATAAGCCGTTGAATTTAAGTAAAGGCATCAATCCGGCATGGGCGGGGGCTTTGGCTACTTTCAAAGTACTGGTGACTGATCCGGCAAAAATTAAAAAAGAACTCACGGAAGATGACTGGAAACAGATTATCGCGGGTTTTGATGCCTTTGTAACCTGGCAGGCTGAGAAAGCGGGCACGGCTGCAGAAGCGCTTACGTTGATGGGGTACGTGCAATATTGTCGGATGACTATAAAAACAAACTGATTGCATTAGTTGAAAAGGACAAAGAACTGGAGAAAGAAGCCGGCAATATCATACTGGTGGATCAATTGGTTCGCTATTACAGAGACTTATATCAAATCCTCAATAACTTTGTAACTTTTGCCGACTTTTATGCTCCGAATGCTGAAGCGGTCTTTCAGGCGGGAATTTTGTATATAGACCAACGGAGTTGCAATTTGTGCATCAAAGTGACGGATATGGCCAAACACAATACGATGGCTTCTTATAGCGGTATCTGTTTGCTGTATTGCGACTGTATCTCCAGGGCAACGAACGAAAAGATGACCATTGTTGTGTGTCTGACGGATGGGGATGTCGATAACTTAACAGTTGGACGCAATGCCTTGTTCTACGATAAAAAAGGACAGGTATGGGATGCTTCCATCACCAAAATTATTGATAACCCCATCAGTATCAGGCAGGCATTCTGGTCGCCATA
>Ga0265294_10010247_pt1 | contig 10687 bp, 12 predicted proteins | sample MunlanPumphouse3_FD_192504 | JGI IMG/M metagenome (GOLD analysis project Ga0265294, IMG submission 192504) | Groundwater microbial communities from a municipal landfill in Southern Ontario, Canada - Pumphouse #3 | ecosystem: Environmental > Aquatic > Deep subsurface > Groundwater | place...
CTCAATATGAGCCGTTGTTTTATAATAAAAAAATGCTATTGTAACCCATCTCCACATCTTATAAAACCATGAACAGGTAGGTCATTTAGATTTACGAATTGTGTGTTGGCGCCGTCCTACTCTCCCGACGCCTTGCGGCGTAAGTACCATCGGCGCAGAGGCGCTTAACTTCTCTGTTCGGAATGGAAAGAGGTGTACCCACCTCGCCAAAAGCACCAACACACAAGCCATAAATTTTTAAAAATTTAATGCTAATCTGATGCAAAAAGCCAGAGCGAGAGAATAATCCCTGCAACTATCAGTATTCCACCGCCCGCCATCAAAAGGAGCGACCAATCGGTTTGTTCGGCTACCATAGGGTCAGCCGAAACACTCCGAAAACCGGCTACACCGACAATTACCCCTATCGCTCCTATCGCAGCAATAACCGTTCCCACTAATTTATAATTTTTCTTTTTCACATCAAATATTATAGCATAGTTTGCATCACTTAAAACGTTGCCAAAGATGAAAGTGCAATTATTCGTTCTACTTGACAATTAGTACGCCTTGGCTAAAACCATTACTGGTCTTACACCTAGCGCCTATCAACCTCGTGGTCTTCGAGGTGTCTAAGAAGTTTAATCTTGGGGTGGGCTTCCCGCTTATATGCTTTCAGCGGTTATCCCGTGCGAGCTTAGCTACCCAGCAATGCGCCTGGTGGCACAACTGGTACACCAGAGGTTCGCTCCTCTTGGTCCTCTCGTACTAAAGAGAAAATCCCTCAAACTTCCACGACCACAGCAGATTAGGACCGACATTCTGTTACTTTGCAAACCATCTCCATTACAGAAATTGCTCTATGGCGGACCGATGCGAATCGGCCTCTGCATATCGCTATGCAGATCGGACTATATCTTCCCCGCTTTTTGTGGGGTCTTCCATATAGTCTCTGAGGATTTCAAAGATGATTTTAATTCTTGCTTTTTTCGAATACGCCTTGTGCCGTCTCCATTCATTTGATATGCGATATCAATTATTCTATTGATTCCGCTTAATTTTCGATGCAAACCTTTATTCATAAACCTGACGATTTTACTAAATTTAGCAAAATCGCCGTTCTTGTGCGTTTGCAACCGATTATATTCGAAGAATGGAATTATCTTTGTCAAAAGATCGACTCTGTCTCGTACGACAAGTACGAAAGTGTCATCTTTTGACCTCCTGTGGTTCGGTTTGATGTATCCGCACCCAAGAATTTCTTTTGCAATTTTCAGCGCTTTTTGAGAGCGTCGACTTTGCGAAATATGAAATTCCGGAATTATAGAAATGCCGAGAGGCAAATCTTTGCGAATTTGGAAGGCAATATGAAAACTGCCCTCGCCATCAGCCAAACCAGTCACGTATCCTCGCAAGAACATCTTTGATCTTTCCTGCTGATTGTCTGCACTGGTCGGATTTTTACCATTCATATTTTAATTATGCATGGTACCGCCAGATACTACAAGTCCTATTAGGACTACAGAGTTTCCAGCATATAGGAAGATTTATAGACAGCACACATTTCACTGTCTCGCGACGTTCTGAACCCAGCTCGCGTACCGCTTTAATTGGCGAACAGCCAAACCCTTGGAAGCTACTTCACCTCCAGGATGCGATGAGCCGACATCGTAAGTTGATCAATTATTACTAATTGCTTGGACTATATCTTCATCCTCTCTATATAAAAGAAAGGAGGTGGCGTATTAGCCCTCGTTCTCGAGGACTCCGATTCGCCAACCGGCGAATCAAGTCTCTACGGGGTCATCCGCCTTAGGCGGAGACTTCCCACGGTATTGCCCTTGTATTTTTGTATTTTACTTTTGTCCCACATAAAATAGAAAACCATTCGGGTTTCACCGTTATAAGCCACATTGTTGCCCTTCGATTTCACTCAGGACAATCCTGAGCAATGCCGAAGGATTTTGGTGCAGGATTACTCCTACAGCACCCCAATGTATCAAGGTGCCAAACCGGACCGTCTATGTGGACTATTGGGTCCGATCAGCCTGTTATCCCCGGGGTAGCTTTTATCCGTTGAGCTCTGGCCCATTCGTAAGGAACCAGAGGATCACTAAGTCCCGCTTTCGCGTCTGCGCGGCTTGTAGGCCTTGCAGTCAAGCTAGCTTATGCCTTTACACTTCGAGGCTCGCTTTCCAAACGAGCTAAGCTAACCTTTGAACGCCTCCGTTACTCTTTGGGAGGCGACCGCCCCAGTCAAACTACCTACCAAGCACTGTCCTCCGCTTTTGGCAGAGTTAGATCTTCGAATATTTAAGAGTGGTGTTTCATTGGCGCCTAAGCTCCCACCTACGCTACACATAAATAACCAAAGACCAATACCAAGCTGTAGTAAAGCTCCACGGGGTCTCTCCGTCTTGCTGCGGTTAACCGGCATCTTTACCGGCAGTGCAATTTCACCGAGTCCTTCGTTGAGACAGCTTCCAGACCGTTATGCCATTCGTGCGGGTCGTAACTTACACGACAAGGAATTTCGCTCTTCTGTTATCGCGATTTCTCGCATCTCTATGTCGCCATAGAGTTCAGACTATATCTTCCCTTCGACAAGCTCAGGGTCTGACGTATAGTCGTTGAGGATTCCCTTAGACACGCTCAGGGTCTTTCCTGCTGATTGTCTGCACCTAAATCATTTTCACTTGGCATAATATGGAATAATTATACCGTAGTAGACTAGGATACTCAGATTTTCCAGCATATAGTCAGATTTTTACTCTACGTCTTTGTGGCACACAAAGTTCGAGCAGAGGGTTTGCACCTCACTATGGCAGCTTTCCCACCATAGAACAGTTCACTTATGTTATTTGTCTATTAGACGTTCTTTATGTCTCCATAAAGGTCAGACTATATCATCCCTTCGACAAGCTCAGGGCTTGGCGTATAGTCGTTGAGGATTCTCCTGATACATCGCTGATGATGTATTTTCTTGTTCTACCTCTTCCCGGATTGATGCTTTCTCTTATTTCGAGTATCTCCTTCAAACCTTTTTGGCTTAGATGTTCTTTGTCAGACATTAATTGTACCGCTCGTGAAAACAACCGAAAGTTGTATTTCTTTGAAGCTGACTGAAATCTATACCTATTGAAGAATGGTAGAATATTTTTCTGTAGCGCGTTTGGATTTGTAACATCATATGAATACAAACCATCGCGTCTTCTTTTAATAATTCCGCATTTTAAATACCTTTTTAGCAAGGCCAGCATTGTTCTATCTCTTTGAGAAACATTGAAGCTAAGAACAATTTGCCAACCGCTTGTATAGTCAGCTTTTTTTCGAAGAGAAATATTGAAACTACCCTCTCCGTCACAAAAGCCAGACAGATACCATCCGATATTTTCGGGAATTATCATGAGTTGGTTTTGACTCATTCTCCTCCTTTGGAGTCTTTCCTGCTGATTATCTCTATTTTTCGGATTGTAAGGTGTAATTTACCAGATCACATCCTACCGAAAACCTGACGAGACGTTCCAGCATATAGCCAAGTTTTATAACTACAATTTTGTTCATAGTTACTGCTGCCGTTCACTAGGGCTTAGTCCCTAAACCTCTCTCTGGGCTAAACCTGCTCATTAGCTCTTAATAATTATGTGGCGTTAAATTTAATGCCAGCTATTAAGAAAAATACTAACGAACAGGTTAAGCCCAAAGATCAGCAAGGAAGTTGACCTACTAGCACTGGGCAGGCATCAGCCCATATACATCCCCAATTGGGTTAGCATGGACCTAAGTTTTTGGTAAACAGTCGCCTGGAACACTTTTGTTGCAACCTCGATTGCTCGAGGCAGTCCTTATTGCGAACTTACGGACGCTTTATTGCCGAGTTCCTTAACGAAGGTTGTCTCGCTCACCTTAGTCTTCTCGACCAACCCACCTGTGTTGGATTGAGGTACGGTTGCTTTATGTAATTAATCCTTTCCTTTTCCTGCCTCTTCCTCCCCGACTGCATACATAGCCATAGCAGACAGTCAGCTTGGAAAAGTGTCAGAAAGGGGTAAACATAAAACGAGGGCCGGAATATCAACCGGCTACGCATCGACCAATTGGCCTTAGCTACCGCCTAACCCCGGGTCCATTGTGGTCGCCCGGGAAACCTTGGGTATTCGGTGGACGGGGTTCTCACCCGTCATATTCGTTACTCATCCCAACATTCTCACTTCACAGCGCTCCACCAAATCTCACGATTCAGCTTCAAAGCACTACGAACGCTCCCCTACCACTACTGTGTCTCGCTACCGCTCGCCACTTAGTAAACTAAAAGTTAAAATCAAAAACCAAGATTCAGTTTATAATCCAAATCTTTTTTCGAATTCGAAAAATATATCAGTTTTGGATTATGTTTTGGGATTTTAGACTTACATTTTTGTTTATTAGTGTCGAACAATAGTGAGACACAATAGTCCATAGCTTCGGTAACTTGCTTAGCCCCGTTGGATTTTCCGCGCAGCAAACCTTGACCAGTGAGTTGTTACACTATCTTTAAAGGGTGGCTACTTCTAAGCCAACCTCCTGGTTGTCTGTGCTTTGCCACATCGTTTCACACTTAGCAAGTATTTAGGGACCTTAGCTGATGGTCTGGGTTGTTTCCCTTTTGCCCGTGAAGCTTAGCCCTCACGGACTGACTCTGCAGATACAGGTACTTGGTATTCGGAGTTTGATTGGATACTGAAGATTGCTCTCCAGAAATCCATCCAGTGCTCTACCTCCAAGCCGTCATTCTGCAGGCTATACCTATATATATTTCGGGGAGAACCAGCTATCTCCGAGTTCGTTTGGCATTTTACCGCTATCCACAAGTCATCCCCTAATTTTGCTACATTAGTGGGTTCGGCCCTCCATCCGCCTTTCGGCGGACTTCAGCCTGCTCATGGATAGATCACTCGGTTTCGGGTCTATTAACTACGACTAACGCCCGATTAGGGCTCGCTTTCACTACGCATCCACCTCTAAGAGGCTTATGCTTGCCGTAGACAATAACTCGTTGGGTCATTCTCCAAAAGGCACGTCATAACAGTGTCTCACTACCGCTCGCCACTTAGTAAACCAAGAGTTAAAATCAAAAACCAAGATTCAGTTTATAATCCAAATCTTTTTTCGAATTCGAAAAATATATCAGTTTTGGATTATGTTTTGGGATTTTAGACTTACATTTTTGTTTATTAGTGTCGAACAATAGTGAGACACCGCGCTGACTCCTTGTAGGCACATGGTTTCAGGATCTATTTCACTCCCCGTTCCGGGGTACTTTTCACCTTTCCCTCACGGTACTAGTTCACTATCGGTGAGTATTGGTATTTAGCCTTCGATGACGATCCACCGCTGTCTAAATAAATTTAGACTTCTTCAAACCGGATTTCACGTGTCCGATCCTACTTTCCACCTCAATATAAATAAAGAGGGGGGCTATCCTACGTGATAAATTACTTTCGCATACGGGACTGTCACCCTCTATGGTCGTCCTTTCCAGATTCGTTCTGCTAGTAAAATTTCACTTCAAATAGTCAAGGCTGATCCGCGTTCGCTCGCCACTACTAACGGAATCTCAATTGATTTATTTTCCTCCGGGTACTAAGATGTTTCAGTTCCCCGGCTTACCGGTTATACATAGCATAAAGCTATGCATAACCAACCGTGACAAGCACGGTTAGGTTTCCCTATTCGGAAATCCCCGGATCAAAGCTTGTTTGTCAGCTACCCGAGGCTTATCGCAGACTTCCACGTCCTTCATCGGCCAATACTCCCAAGGCATTCTCACATGCGCCCTTACGTAACGAATGAATTGCACTTTTCCCGACCAAATAAATGGTCGGAACACTTGGGCAACGTTTTTAAGTGATGCCCACAAATTGTCAATTTTCAGGAAAGATCGCGTCAATTACATCTTTTTTCTCTTCCTGTTCGATTTAGCTTGTAAATCAGAGCAGGAAGCGAATATCCGTCTTTAATGCTTATTCTTTACTCTCGAATTATTCACCCGAGTTCCACCCAAGATGCTATAGCAGATAGCTGTATACATACCGTAATTTAAAGAGCAATCAAAAACCGCTTATCTAGTAAGCGGTCTCAAAAGTCAAAAAGTTGGACTTTTATCCGCTTACCCCCTCCACAATATTTTCATAAATTTCCATATAACTATTTTGTAGAATAACAAAACACAAACAGAGTGTCAACCCCTATTAAAAAATGGTCTTGCCTTTGTATTTGCGATTATAAGATTATATACAATCCTCTACTTTTCCTTGCGCCATTCGGTATTTAATACCTAGCTCATCAAGCGCTTCAGCCATATTGCCACCGATCTGTCCGGCAACAACTTCACCCACTTTCTTCTGATGCAACATACGCGCCACCGCCAAACCAGCGCCACCGCCACCTATCGCAAACGGATTTGAAACTACCTCAACAACCTCGCCATTATCAACTAGTTGAAAATATGGCGCTCGGCCAGGTTGATCGCTAACTAGCGATCCTTTGTCTTTCCCATCGGATGCAATTGCAATTATCATTTCGCTTTCACCTCCATAAGTTTATTTACAATGACTCCATTTATAACTGAAGCAATGATCATATAAAACGTCAATACTATCACAAAAAGTGAGCCAAAATAATATATCATCATAGGCAATAGCTGAGGTTTAACTGCTCGATTATATAAAAATACCGCAATATATGAATCCTTCATCCCCTTATCACGCAAATCCGCAAGCAGAGGATACCAAACATATACTGGTCCTGCCGATAAAATTCCGAGTGAAATTGCAATTACCCAAGCACTCCAACCGCTTCTTTCTCCAAAATACCGACCGATCTTTCTTTCATCTATAAACAAGTTAGTAAGAAATATACACAAAAACACTACCAATATAATCGGAGCTACCTCAACAAATAGATACCAAAAAGAGTATATCCCCCCAACAAATAAATCACTTTTAAAAAACAAAATAAAAATATATAAAGCCGAAGCAATAATAAGAAATATATAATCTTCTATAGTTTGATAAAACTTTTTCACTGCAAAGCCCTTAGTGTCGCCACAACAGCAAAAGAAACTACAATTGCTAGCAAAAAACTAGAGGAGTTTCTAATAATCGCAAATTTACGTCCCATTATCAGAATTTCCCCAGGTAACTGCACTATCCCCACTGTAACCCACGCCAACATAAAGGCTGTAACTGCAACAAGCGATATTCCCTTATCTAATAGTTCTCCTCCCAAGATATAGCTTGTAATCGGATTTCCAGCAGCAATAGATCCGAGAGATGCGCCGAATATAGTATCTATTACTTGATTACCAGAAAAATATCCACTTACTTTCCCAAAATCGAGTTGGAGGACCAATCCAATAAGCAACAATACACCTACAAGATCAGGCAAAGCTTTTTTAATTCCACTTACCGTTTTTTTAAGTGCGGATATGACCTGCTTTTTTTCCATCAAAAAGTATCTTTTATTTCGTATTTTATACCAGCATTTTCAAGATTTGTCCTAGCACCCGGACCAATTTGCTTAGAAATAAATTTATCTGCCGAAACTGATTTCAAAAATTTTATTCCATGCCCTCCGCCATCGCCAAAATAAGGATTTTTGATCTCCTTGCGTAAAACTTCCCTACCATTTTTATCGCGATCGATAAGTAAATAATACTTTGCACCAAAACCAGTAATTATTTTTTTATTTTCGTCTATTGCTACAATCTCCCTCTCTCCTTTTTTTTCAGGACCGATTGTCTCCAATCCGTGATGAAGGCTATACTTGCCACCAAATGATGAGAGGATAGTAGAGCTTCCAGCATCATGCGAGTCAACTTGAATAACGATTTGTTTTAATGCATTAATCTTACGATCCAAGCTATTTTCAAGATCTTTGGTAATTTTTGTTGCTTCGTTAACACTTAACTTCGGATTAAGGTCAATTACCATTTCCGCAAAAACGGCTGGGCCGATTTTTCTGGTTTTGACTTCAGCCACTTTGATATTTTTTTCTTTTGCAATTTTTTCTATTTGCGCTTTAACCTCCGGATCCGAAACATCTATTAGAGAGTCCACCACCTCTTTACCAATTATTGAAGCTTCATACAAAATATAAACACCCACAAAGATTGCCACTGCGCCATCAATCCAAGTAATATACGGAATAAGCAAAAGCGCCAGAAGCACACCAAGCGAGGAAATGACGTCAGCACGGGAATGCTCGCCATCAGCGACAAGAGATATACTCTCTTTTTCATTACCGACTTTAAACTTTATCCTTGCCATGACTTCATTTGCTAAAACCGAAAGTACCATTAACCCAATTGCAAGATAAGAATAAGTCGGTGTTTCATGTCCTGAGAAACTAACTATCCCCTCATACATAATCCAAATCGCCGAAACTCCCAGTAAAAAAGCAACTACCCCTCCAGATATAACTTCTACACGGTAAAATCCGTATGGATGTTTTTCATCCGAAGGTTTTTGCGCTGTTTTGATACCAATAAAAGTTACAAGCGAAGAAATAATATCCAAACCAGAGTGAATACTTTCTGCCATAAGAGCAACACTACCGGTTAATATTCCAGCAGTTAATTTAAGTACAGTTAAAGCAACATTCACTAAAGTCGCAATAATAGAAGTTAGCTCTGCGCTCATAATATTATTTTACCACTAATGGATAATTCTTACCCCTCAAATGTATTTGAGGGGTAATGAATTACTCACCTTTTATCTCATCAAGACGAGCCTTTATATCATTCATCTCCTCCTGTATAGCCTCGAGATCACCTTCCAGAATTTCTTTTTCTTCCTTTTTGGTAACCCTTGGAGTATAGCCGACCGGACCATAACCCCAGCCGAAACCACGGCCTAATCCTCGGCCATATCCCATACCGCGACCATATCCCCCGCGGCCATATCCATAACCGCCACCGCAAGGACCCATTCCTCGCCCTGTCATCGGTCCCATTCCTCCGGGACCTGTTCCATCAAATGCTGGCATTTTTATTCACCACCCTTCTCTAAATTGATTATTTTAATAGCTTTACCTTCGACCAAGGCCTTGGCAATTTTTTTCCTCGCCAATTTATAAATTCTTTGTACCGTTATCCTAGATACTTGCATTTGTTTAGCCGCCCCCTCTTGATCTAAACCCTGATGATCAATCAGGCGAAAGGCCTCTAGCTCGTCCGAAAAAAGCGTTACAATATCAAGCTGACGCAAAGGAATCCCGCGCGGTTTATAAAACTTAGCTCGGGGGCTAAAACATATTCTTCTTCTTAATCTTGGTCTAGACATGATATATAAATATTAATCTCTAAGTTAAAAGTTATAAGTTCAAATTATAATTATTAATTTTCCGATTCGAAACTTTTTACTTATTATTTACAACTTAATTATAACATATGTTCATAACTATGTCAAGAGAAACAGCTGGATCCTTGAAAAAAAACTAGTTTTAGTTACAATGCGCACAGAGCATTGACAACACAAAAAGAGGAAGTGAACAAAGTGAAACAAATCATCCGTTCATTAAGTCGAGAGGAGCAGATTTCGATAGTAGTCATCCTACTATCCATCATGCTTGGCTCGATAGTTGTCGTCAGAGACTGGGATCATCACAAGAGGGGGCGGATATGCCAGCAAAACCTTAGGGAGATCCACAAGGCCCTGACGGTCTACGCCGACGATAACGACGGATGGCTCCCCCCTAGTGGGGCGATAGCACAGGGTTTCCTCCGCAAAACCTTGTCGCGAGAGACTCTGTGTTGCCCTTCGGAGAAAGAGCCTCTCCCCTTCTACTACGGATACCGCCAAGATATTCCAGGAGAACTCGGATGTATAGTAAGCCCCGATAACTTCCCATACATCATGGACAGCAAGGGACACCCTTGGTGGGAAGTTGCCGAGGACACCAAGGGAGACCTGTTTGTCAGCGCAGGTGGCCAGCAACCGTGGGAGTATGCTACAAGACACAGCGACCGACGAATACATGTCTGTTTTGTCGCTGGTAATATCAATTCGCTCTGCCCCAAAGAGTTTGAGCTCATACTAAAAGCTCGTCAGGCTCTCCCCTCCGAAACATACAGCGCAGTTGCCGTCGGCAATGACGGCTTCATATCAAAGCCAGAGGGACTAGTACCTGGTAGATACAAACTAGTCCCGATCAACTGAGCGCACCATCACCAAGAAGAACCAAGGCCACCCGCATAACGCGGGTGGCCTTATTCGTTTTTATTTTCTGCAAGTTTTAATCAGTCGCTTTAGTATCTATATAGCTTACAGCCGTTGACAAAACAGCATAAATCAGAGCACCGAGGAAGGCTGACCAAAAATCAAATACCACAAAACCATCCAAAACTGAAGCAGCTAACCAAAACATCAAGGCATTTATAACAAAAGTAAAGAGTCCCAACGACATTATGTTTATGGGTAGGGTAAGCAAAATAATAAGAGGTCTAATCAAAGCATTAATAAGGCCCAGAACAATTACAATAACCAATGCATAATAAAAACTTGCCACCACGACACCCGGCACGAAGTAAGTAATCACCATTAAGATCAAGGCGTTTATTATCCACCGTAACAAAGAATATAGAAACATATTCCTCCTTTTTATTTAAAATACCACATATATTGAAAAAAATCTCTTTTTTTATACAATCAACGTGCTGACCAAACCG
>Ga0265294_10010248_pt1 | contig 10685 bp, 8 predicted proteins | sample MunlanPumphouse3_FD_192504 | JGI IMG/M metagenome (GOLD analysis project Ga0265294, IMG submission 192504) | Groundwater microbial communities from a municipal landfill in Southern Ontario, Canada - Pumphouse #3 | ecosystem: Environmental > Aquatic > Deep subsurface > Groundwater | place...
CAGATTTACTTTATTGAGTCAAGAACTTAAATTAGACTTATTAAAATATTATAGTAGTTATAGTTTTAAAACGGATTATGTTTTTGAGGGTAGAAATAAAAAATATTCAAAAAAATCTGTACAAAAAATACTAGAATATTCTGGTAAAAAGATAGACAAGAGAATTACTCCTCATATGCTTAGACATTCTTTTGCGACACATTTACTTGAATCGGGTGTGGATATTCGTTATATTCAAGAATTATTAGGGCATTCTAATGTTAAAACAACAGAAATTTATACACATGTCTCAAATAAAAATTTGCAAAATATCAAATCACCATTAGATTCCTTATAATAAATTAGTTCTTTTAAACTCTTGATCCTAGATTAAAATTTTTTATTGCTTTTGTTTCAAATCCTAATTGATTAGCTAAATATCCTGCTTTGTTGTATTGATTTGATTTTTCTAATTTTTTTAAATATTCTAATTCTAATTTTAAAGCATCTCCTTCTAATCCTTTTTCTCTTGCTAATGTTATTGCTTCATCATATTTATTTAATACTCTTAAAATTCCAATTGCATCTGTGTAATAACCTAATTGAATTTGTTTTTGGGAAGCAGAATAAAAATCTTTTTTTTGAAAGTCGTCAAGTAATAAATTTAATACTTCTTCTTCGTTTTCAATTGTTTTGATAATAAAATCAATATTTTTTGCCATAACAAGAAGTTATTTGAGGAGTTTATAAAACTTTTTATGGTGTAATTACTATAAAGTGAAAAGAATAAAAAACGAAGCCTTAAAACCTTGATTTACTTTTTTTAATAATGGTAAGAGTTAGGTATTCATTTGGTTCAAGACATACTGGTAATTTAAAGAATATTAGAAAGCAAAGACAAAAATTTCCGAAAATTGTTTTAGATGTTATTGAGATTAGTGATGTTATTTTAGAAGTTCTTGATGCTAGATTTATTGACGAAACTAGAAATTTAGAATTAGAAAAATTAATTGAAAAAAAAGGTAAAAAAATTATTTATGTTTTGAATAAAGCAGATTTAATTGATAAAAAGAGTATTAAGGAGAAAATTAAAATTAAGCCTTATATTTTTATTTCATGTACTGAAAGAAAGGGTAGTTTTGGACTTAGAAATTTAATTAAGAGAATTATTAATGAAATTGATTTAGAAAATAAAAAAAGAGCACAAGTTGGAATTATTGGTTATCCAAATACAGGAAAGAGTTCTTTAATTAATTTTTTGACTGGTAGAAGTGTTGCTAAAAAAGGAAATGAAGCAGGATTTACTAAAGGAATGCAAAAGATTAGACTAACACAGAATATTTTGATTTTAGATACTCCTGGTGTAATTTCTAATGAGGATTATTCAATGCATGATAATAGCAAAATGTCAAAACATGCTAAAATTGGTTCAAGGAATATTGGTAAAATAAAAGAACCTGAGGTTGTAATTCAAAGTTTAATAGATGAATATAGAAAAAAACTAGAAAAGTCTTATGAAATAGACTCAGAGGGTGATTCTGAAATATTTTTAGAAAGAGTAGGTAAAAAAAAGAATTTTCTTAAGAAAGGTGGTGAAGTAGATATTACAAGAACTGCTTTACAAATTATTAAAGAATGGCAAGATGGAAAGTTTAAGTTTTAATTTTTGGAAACAATAATTTTTGATTTAAACCAATTAAAAATACTGAGACTATTATAAAAGACCAATGAATTGAAAATGTTAAAACAAAACAAATAATTGCAAGAATAGAATTTATTATTACACATAAATTTTTCATATTTTAACTTATTTTATGAACTTTATTAATTTTTTTAAAAAGAATTTTAAACAAAACATTTATATAATAGTTTTGACTTTAATATTTGTAGCAAAGAATTAATTAAAATCTTGAAACTTCGGTTTTTTGGTTTTAGTTAAATTATTAATTAAGATCTTAAGGTCTCGTATTTTGGGATTTTGGTTAATATTTAGTACCTTTATGGTATTATTCTTTGCTACGCTTTTTTTGTTGATGATTAAATTTATAAAATAAAAATAACTAGTTTAATTATGAAAATTATTATGAGTCTTTTTTTATTGATTTTTATTAGTTTTAATCTTGTTTTAGGTTTAGAAGAGGAATTGTATGAAAATTATAATCTTTCTGATTTGAATGAAGAAGAAATTGAACAATTAAAGGAAATGCAAGATGTTGATTTTAATAATTTAAGTTCATTTATTAGTCATCCAGATGCATGTAATTTAATAAAAAGTCAAGTAGAATCAGAATTAGTGGGAAAAGTTTTGCCTAAAGAAGTTCCTTTTAGTAATGAAGTTTTTATTGTATTTATTGATACTAATCTTATTGCGAGTGTAAAATTAGAAAATAAAGAAATCACTTCTTTTGATTGTTCAAATGAATCTAAACCAACATTTGAGATTTATTTATCTAGTTCTATTTTTTCACAAGAACAAGTGAAATTATTAAATGAAAATCCTATTAAGTTTTATTTAGAAAATAAAAAAGTAGGAAATATTGAGATTAAAGCAAATGGTTTTATGCAAGGATTAAAATTAGGTTTTATGAATTTTGGAATAAGAATTGCTAATTTATTTATTTAAAACTTTTTTAAGATAAATTTAAAAGAAATTCTTTTGGTATTATTATATGATTGATAAAATAGAGATTCGTGGAGCAAGAGAACATAATTTAAAGAATATTTCAATTGATTTTCCTAAAAATAAATTTATTGTACTTACTGGTTTATCTGGTTCAGGAAAGTCTACTTTAGCTTTTGATACATTATATGCTGAAGGACATAGAAGATATGCTGAAAGTTTGAGTTCTTATGCTAGACAATTTATTGGTGTTATGAATAAACCAGATGTAGATTCTATTGAAGGTTTAAGTCCTGCAATTTCTATAGAACAAAAAACAACAAATAAAAATCCACGTTCAACTGTTGGTACTATTACTGAAATTTATGATTATTTAAGACTTTTATTTGCTAGAATTGGTACTCCATATTGTCCAAATCATAATATTCCAATTACTTCTCAAACACCTAATGAAATTTTTAATAGAATTAAAGAAAAATTTAAAGGACAAATAAATATTCTTTCTCCAATAGTTAGACAAAAAAAAGGAACATATGAACAATTATTTAAAGATTTGAATAAAGGTGGGTATATTCGTGTTAGAGTAAATGGACAAATATATAGAACTGATGAGAAAATAGAATTGGATAGATATAAAAAACAAGATATTGAGGTGATTATTGATAGAATTGATATTGAAGATTCTATAAGACTTATTGAAGCAATTGAAAATGCAACAGTTATGAGTAATGGATTAGTAATAATTAATTCTGAGAAAGAAGAAGAAATGTTTTCTACTAAAATGAGTTGTCCTGAATGTGATTTTTCATTTGAAGAATTACAACCAAGAATGTTTAGTTTTAATTCTCCTTTTGGAGCTTGTTCTGAATGTCATGGTTTAGGTGTTAAAATTGAATTTGATCCTGAATTAATTATCCCTGATAAAGATAAATCAATTATTGATGGAGCAATTAAAGTATATGGTAAAATGGAGAATTCATGGAGGATACAACAATTAGGTGTTATTGGAAAACATTGTGGATTTGATATTTTTAGCCCAATAAATAAATTTAGTAAAGAATCTTTAAATTCATTGTTATATGGTTGCTCAAAACCAATTCATGGAAGTTGGGATAGTGGTGCTAAAATGCATTTTGAAAATGGGTGGGAAGGATTAATACCTCAACAAGAAAGATTATTCAGAGAAACTCAATCAGATTATAGAAAAAGAGAATTAGAAAAATTTATGCAAGAAAAAAAATGTCCTGTTTGTCAAGGTAAAAGACTTAAAGATAAAGTATTATCAGTTTATATAAACAAAAAAAATATTATTGATATTACAAATTTATCTATTAAAGATGCATTAAATTTTTTTACAAATATAAAATTAGATAATAAAAAACAAGAAATTGCTAGACAAATTTTAAAAGAGATTAAAGAAAGGCTTGGTTTTTTGAATAATGTTGGTCTTGATTATTTAACATTAAGTAGAAATGCAGGAACATTGTCAGGTGGAGAAGCTCAAAGAATTAGACTTGCAACTCAAATAGGTTCTAATTTAACAGGAGTATTATATGTATTAGACGAGCCTAGTATTGGTTTACATCAAAGAGATAATAATCGTTTAATTGAAACATTACATAAATTAAGAGATTTAGGAAATACTTTAATTGTAGTAGAACATGATGAAGATACTATAAAAAATGCAGATTATATTGTTGATATAGGTCCAGGTGCAGGTGTTCATGGTGGAGAAATTGTTGCTAAAGGAAATTTAGAAGATATTAAAAATAATAAAGATTCATTAACAGGAAAATATCTAAGAGGAGAAGAATTTATTTTAGTTCCAAATAAAAGAAGAGAAAAAGGACCTTTTATTCAATTAAAAGGATGTTTAGAGAATAATTTAAAAAATATAAATGTTGATATTCCTACAAATTGTTTAACAGTTGTTACAGGTGTTAGTGGAAGTGGTAAGTCTACTCTAATTAATGAAATCTTATACAAAGCTATGATGAAAAAGATTCATAATTCGAAAATAATTCCTGGAAAACATAAATCATTAAAATTAAATTCTGAAATTGATAAAGTAATTGTAATTGATCAATCTCCAATTGGTAAAACTCCAAGGAGTAATCCTGCCACTTATATAGGTGTATTTGATGAAATTAGAAAATTATTTAGTGAAACAAAAGAATCAAAATTAAGAGGATATAATCAAGGTAGATTTAGTTTTAATGTACATGGTGGAAGATGTGAGAAATGTAATGGTGATGGAACTATTAAAATTGAAATGAGCTTTTTACCAGATGTTTATGTAGAATGTGAAGAATGTAAAGGTAAAAGATATAATAAAGAAACTTTAGAAATAAAATACAAAGGAAAGAATATTTCTGATGTTTTAGAGATGACTGTTGAAGAAGCTTTAACTTTTTTTGAAAATCATCCAAATATTAAAAGAAAAATTAAAACATTATTTCAAGTTGGTTTAGGATATATTAAATTAGGACAGAGTTCTACTACACTTTCTGGAGGAGAAAGTCAAAGAATTAAACTAACTAAAGAATTAGCTAAAAGATCAACAGGTAAGACATTATATTTATTAGATGAACCAACAACAGGACTTCACTTTCATGATGTTAAAAAATTATTAAATGTAATTAATTATTTAGTAGATAAACAAAATAGTGTAGTTATTATTGAACATAATTTAGATGTTATAAAATGTGCTGATTGGATTATTGACTTAGGTCCTGAAGGTGGGCAAAGAGGAGGAGAAATAGTTATTTCAGGAACACCTGAAGAAGTTGCAAATTGTGAAGAAAGTTGGACTGGTAAATTCTTGAAAAAAGAATTGAATAAAAAAGAGAATTATTTAAATTAAAAAGAGATATTATTGTATGGATAAAAAAGTGGATACTTCAAAATTACCAAATGAACCTGGTTGTTATCTTTATAAAAATAAAAGAGGAACAGTAATTTATATTGGTAAAGCAAAAAATTTGAAAAAAAGGGTTAGTTCTTATTTTAATAAAAAAGTTTTAGATTCAAAAACAAAAGCCTTAGTTGAAAATATTGAAAAAGTTGATTTTATAGTTACAAATAATGAAATTGAAGCATTTTTATTAGAGAACAATTTAATAAAAAAATATAAACCCCGATATAATATAAATTTGAGAGATTCTAAAAGATATGCTTTTATTGAAGAAACAAATGATATTTATCCTATGTTTAAGATTTCTAGAATAAATAAATCAAAAAATAGATTATATGGTCCTTATGTTTCTGCGAGATTAAGAGATTATTTGTTAGATATTATTAACAAAACATTTCAATTAAGAACTTGTAAAAGACTCCCAAAAAAAGAATGTTTAAGATATTCATTAGGTATTTGCAGTGCACCTTGTATAAATAAAATTACAAAAGAAAATTACCTTAAAGATGTAGATTCTGCAAGAAAAGTGTTGTCTGGTAAAACAGATGAATTAATAAAAAATTTAGAAAAAGAAATGAAAGATTATTCATCTAAAAAAAATTATGAATTAGCTTTAATCTGTAAACAAAAAATTGATTCTTTAAATTTATTAAAAGAAAAACAAAATGTTGAGAAACAAAAAACATATAATGAAGATATTATTAATTTTAAAATTTCCGATAATAAAGTTTATTTATTAGTTTTTAATATAAATAAAGGATTATTAGAAAATAAACAAGAATTTATTTTTGATTTTAGTGAAGAATTTTTTGAAGAATTTTTAAATAGGTATTATTCTGAAAATGAAATTCCTTCTAAAATAATATTACCATATGAAATTGAAGACAGTTTAAAATTATACCTCCAGTCTAAAACTAATAAAAAGATAAAATTTATAACTCCAATTAAAGGTGAATTAAAGAATTTATTAGAATTAGTAAACAAAAATATTGAAATTAGTTTTTTTGGGAAAATAGAAACATTAAAGGAATTAAAAAAATTATTAAATTTGCCTCAAGTACCTTATATTATTGAATGTTTTGATATTTCTCATTTAAGTGGTACAAATATTGTTGCTTCAATGGTTCAATTTAGAAATGGCCTCCCTTCTAAAGAGAATTATAGAAGATTTAAATTAAAAAGTGTTTCTCAAAATGATGATTTTGCTTCAATGAAAGAAGTAATACATAGAAGATATTCTAAACTCCTCTTAGAAAAAAGAGAATTTCCAGATTTAATTTTAATAGACGGTGGTAAAGGACAATTAAGTATAGCATTAGAAGTATTAAAAAGTTTAAATTTAAAAATTCCTGTTATTAGTCTTGCTAAAAAATTAGAAGAAATATATTTACCTCATAAAAAGGATTCTATTTTATTAAATAATAAAAATAAAGCAAGGTTATTACTTCAACAAATAAGAGATGAAGCTCATAGATTTGCTATAAATTATAATAGATTATTAAGAAAAAAATCTTTATTTGAAAAATAATCTTAAATTTTTAAACTAATTACTTTTGAAATATTTTCTTGCATAGATATTCCATATAATGTTGTTGCTTCACTTATTAAAGTGTCATTATGAGTTATAATAATATATTGACCTGTATTTTTATATTTCTTAATTAAAGCAGCTAATAATTCACTATTATGTTTATCTAAAGCAGCGTCGATTTCATCAAAAATATAAAAACAGTAAGGTTTGTATTCTTGTATTGCAAAGATTAAAGCTAAAGCAACAAGAGTCTTTTCTCCACCAGATAAACTAGTAATATCAAAATATTTACTTTTTCCAACTTTAACTAAGATATTTAGTCCTGAATTAAAAGGGTTTTTCTTATCTTCTAATTCTAAACTCACTTCTCCTTTATTTGATAATAAATTAAAATTACGAGTAAATAATTCATTAATAGAATCCAATGTTGAATTAAAAGATTTTCTTTTTTTCTTATCTATTTCTTCTATTATTTCTACTATTTTTTGTTTTTCTGTTTCTATAATCTTAACTCTTTCTTCAATAGAATTTACTTGTTCTGTTACTTGATCAAAAACTTCAACAGCTTTTAAATTTACATTTCCTACTTGACTAATTTTAAATTGTGATTTTTGTAATCTTTCTTTTATTTCATCTATATTCCCATTAAATAATTCTAATCCTTTATACTCTCCTTGTTCTTTTAATAATGAATCTAATTGTGCATTATACTGAGCGATAATAATTTTATTAGAATTTATTTTCTCTTCAATATTATGTATTAAATGTTTAAAACCAATAATATCTGTTTCAAAAGCTTTTTGTTTGTCAGATATTTCATTTTTTTGAGAAAATAAGATTTCACATTTTTCAAATAAAATTTGTTCTTCCTTTTGTTTTTTATCTAAAACTTTTTGCTTTTCTTTTATTAAAACAAAAATTCTATTAAATTCTTCATTTGATTCTTCAATATCTCGTGTTAATGATTTTATCTCTACTTCTATTCTTGACAATTCTCTTTGTTTTATAACAATTTGACTATCAACATCTATATCTAGAAAATTAAATTCTTGTAATTTTAATCTTAATTCATCATACTTTTCTTCTATATCTTTTAATTGTTCAAATTCTTTTTTATATTTTAAGATATTTTGATTTATAATATTAATTTCTTCATTTAAGATATTCTGATTTTGGATTAATTTATTAACTAAATTATTTTTTTCTTCAATTGTTTTTAATTTAATAATATCAATATCTATCTCATTAATTTTAATAATTACTTGAGATAATTTTTCTTCTAAAGTTGTAATATTCTCTTTTATTTTATTTGATTGATTATTATTATTTTCTTTCTCAGTTTTATAACTGGTAATCTTTTCTTGTGAGGTCTTTTTTATTTGATCTTTATATTCTTCAGTTACATCTTGTTTACATAAAGGGCAATTATCCAAAGTTAAAATTTCTTGTTCTAATTTTTCTTCTTGACGAATATTTTCTTCTAAAACAGCATTTTTATTTTGATGAATAATAATTAATTCTTTTAATTTTTTTATTTCTTCTAAGAAATCTGCTTGGTTTTTCTTTAATTCTAGTCTTAAATTTTCTCCATGATTTATTGATTTCGCAAATTTAATTTCTTTTTCTAATGAATCTAATGATTTACGAGTAATTTCAATTTCTTTATTTGATTCAATTATATTTTTCTGTTTTTCTTCATATTGTCTATTTAATGTTGATAATTCTGATTTTAAAACATAAAATCTTCTTCTTTTTTTTTCAAGTTGGTTTAATTCTTCTTGAATCTTTTTTTGTTCTTCTTGTCTTTGTTTTATTTTAGGGCTTGTTGTCTGAATATTATTTATTTCTTGTTCTAATCTTTCTTGTTTTTTTTTTAAATGATTAATTTTATTATGACTATCTTTAATTCTATTTTCAAAATTTTCTTTTCTTACTTCTAACCCTGCTAATTCTGCTTTTAGATCTGCTATATCTCTATGTAAATTTTCTTGTTCATTACTTGTAGAATCTTGAATTTTTTTATTTATTTCAGATAAATGATATTCTAATTGTTCTATTTCTAATTTTTTATCTTGAACTTGTTTTTTTATTTTATCTATTTCTTTATTATGACTTTCAATTATTCTTTCAATTCCCCAAATTTCTTTTTGTTTATCTTTAATTGTTCTATCAATAATTGTAGCTTTACATTTTTTTATTGTTTCTTCTAATTTCTGAAAATTAAGTGCATCTTGTCTTTCTTTTTCTAAATTTTTAAGATAACTTTTTCTTTCTCTTAAAACTGCACTTACTTCTTTTAATTTTTCTTCTGTTTTTTCAAGTTCTCTTAATGACTTTTCTTTTCTAGTTTCATAAATAGAAATTCCTGCAACTTCTTCAATAATTTTTCTTCTATCCTCTGAAGACATTTTGATCATTGAAGCAATTTCTCCTTGTAAAACAATATTAAAACCATTTGGATCAATTCCAGCATAAGAAAGTAATTCTAATAATTCTTGTCTTGTTTTAGTTTGATTATTTATTTTATAAATAGATTGTCCATTTGTTCTTACAATTCTTTTAATTGTTATCTCTTGCTCAGGTAAACTAAAACTTTTGTCAGAGTTATCAAATACTAATTCTACACTTGCTTCACTTGCTCCTCTATATATTTTATTCCCACTAAATAATAAATTCGCAGCTTTTGTAGCTCTTATTGATTTTATAGATAATCTCCCTAATACAAAACATAATGCATCTGTAATATTACTTTTACCACTCCCATTTGGACCAACAATAACATTCATAGAATTCTCAAGAGGTATTTCTGTTTTTCGAGCAAAACTCTTAAAGCCTTGTATCACAATCTTTTTAATATGAGTCATATTTTTTTTAAGTAACCGAGGTTTTTAAGGGTTATTAGAATTTAAATCATAAGTAAAATAATTTTCTCTGATCCATTTTATCCTGGATATTTTTATAAGTTTTCCAAGATTTTCTAATTAAGTTATTATATTTCTCTTCTCCAAATGTTTTTATTAAAAATTCTTTTGTTACGGGGTCAGCAGGATATCCACTCCCAAAATTAATGTTTAATTCGGCTTTTAATCTTTTTAGTTCATCTTCTCTTGTTTCTTTACTAATAATAGAAGCTGCAGAAACAATAGGATATTTAAAATCTGCCTTATGTTCACAATGTAATTCAATTAATTCTTTTTTTATTAATGTGTTCTCTAGATATTCAGACCATGCTTTTGTATTAACACTAGGGCAATCCACATAGACTCTTACTTTTTCATTTAAATTAGACATTAATTTATTAATTATAATTCCTGTTTTAATTGCTTCAAGATTATTTAAATTTGGGAATTCATCTATTTCTTTTGGTTCTACTTTTTCAAGATAATAAGTATAATTTTTCCTAAAATAGTCTGCTAAAATTTTCCTTTGTTTTGGTGTAAGTAATTTACTATCTTTTGCACCTAAGTCTTTAATCTTTTTTTCTTCTTCTTCTTCTGTTATAATCCCAGACAAAACCATTGGTCCTAAAACAGGCCCTCTTCCTGCGTCGTCAATACCAATTATTTTCATAAAAAAAGAAATCTTATTTAGTTTATAAAACTTAACTAACTATTTAGGAGAATATAAATTAATTTAAATGA
>Ga0265294_10010249_pt1 | contig 10684 bp, 13 predicted proteins | sample MunlanPumphouse3_FD_192504 | JGI IMG/M metagenome (GOLD analysis project Ga0265294, IMG submission 192504) | Groundwater microbial communities from a municipal landfill in Southern Ontario, Canada - Pumphouse #3 | ecosystem: Environmental > Aquatic > Deep subsurface > Groundwater | place...
GCCCTTTGGGTTCCCTCACTTATTATTTCTCTTTTCTGAGTCGCAAAACTCACATAAAAATATGCTCCCAGCATATTTTTATGTTCAAACAGTTGCAACTCTTTTCCGAAAAGAGAAATAAACGTTCAGCTTTTGTAGATGTTGGAAAAAAAGGGATAAGGACATTTGCATTATTGATTTTCTAAGATTATAATTTTTCTAAACTCAATTTACTAAAGAGAGTTTAAACTGAGTATATTTTATTTCTGTTTATTCATCAACTTGTCAGTCTTTTTGCTTACTTTTTTGAGACCATACTTGAATACAGTGGCAAAATCATGTAGATTAAAAAGTAAGAAAGTGGAACCCTTTAGGCTTTCAAGAGAGTATAAAATTAGTTTATATTTTTACGAGTATTAATATTTTTAAAAAATTCACTGATTTCAACATCGAGAATAATGGCTATTTTGTAAATATGTTCTAAATTAAAATGGTGATTTTCTTTAAAATTCTCACATCTGCTATAAAATGCAGTTGATTTTAGACCCATTTCTAAGACTAAATCTAATTGCGGTTTATTTTTCTCTTTTCTAATTCTTTTCACATTTTCTGAAATAACTTCATAAAACTTTTGTAAATCGTCATTTGTTACAACCGATAAATCTTTCATTTTACTCACTTATTTTAAAATAGCAAAAAAGTTTATCATTAAACATTAGTTTAAACAATTTTATATATAATATTGTCATATATAGCAAACAAAGGAATTTCATGGAATTTATAGATAAAATTAAAGACTTATCCAATAGGATAAAAGAATTGAAAGACAAGGTTCAAACAGAAGAGGCAACAAAACATTCATTTGTTATGCCATTTATTTCTTTGTTAGGATATGATGTTTTTAATCCAAATATTGTTATTCCGGAATTTACAGCAGATATTGGTAAGAAAAAAGGCGAAAAAGTTGATTATGCTATTTTAAGAGAAGGTATTCCTATTATTCTTATTGAGGTTAAAACGCATACTGAACAATTAGATAAGCATGATAAGCAATTAGAAAGATATTATACGGTTACAGATAGCAAATTCGGGATTTTAACCAATGGAATAGAATACAGATTTTATTCTGATATGGAAAAAACAAATAAAATGGACACTAAACCATTTTTGGTTATTGATTTACTTAATATTAAAGATAGAGATATTAAAGAATTAGAAAAATTTACCAAAGAAAATCTTGATATAGAAAAAATACTAAATATGGCAAATAAGCAAAAATATGTTACGTTAATTAAACAAATATTTAAAAAAGAAACACTTGAACCAAGTGATGAATTAGCGAGATTTTTTGCTCTTCAATCGACTGAAAGAATGAAAACTCAAGCAGTAATTGATGAATTCAAAGGCTATATTAAAACAGCATTTGGTGATATTATAAATGATATGGCACAAGAAAAGATTAATTCATTGAAGTCTCAACTTTCTGTAGAGATTAATAAAAAAGAAGATGAAAGTCTTGATGAAAATGACGATGGAGTTATTACAACGGAAGAAGAGACAGAAGGTTTTTTTATAGTTAAGTCAATTCTTGCAGAAACAACAGAATTAGCAAGAATATTTGGACGAGATACTAAAAGTTATTTTGGTGTATTACTAGATAACAATAATAGAAAATGGATTTGCCGATTACGATTTAATACGAGTCAAAAATATATTTCTTTACATGAAGTAGAAAAAGAAGAGACAAAGTATTCGATTAGTAAATTAGAGGACATTTATTTGTACAAAGAAAAAATTAAAGAAATCGTTGCTAGATTAGAAAAGCACAAAGAGAGTTAAAAAATTATTTTTTACTATTTTTTCATAAACAAAACAAAAATATGACAATCTGTAATATTTCTTAATCCAAATTTATTTTTGTGTTAGAATTTTTTAAATTTGGCACAAGGATAATCGGATGAATGATTTAATCATAGATGAAAACAGTATCAAAGATAAGATTTATACAATCAGAAATCTTCAAGTGATGTTAGATAAAGATTTGGCTTGGCTTTATGGTGTTGAAACTAAAGTCCTAAATCAAGCAGTAAAAAGAAATATAAAAAGATTCCCAAGTGATTTTATGTTTCAGCTATCAAAAGAAGAATTTGAAAATTGAAGGTCACAATTTGTGACTTCCAATTCAGATAGAATGGGTTTACGAAGGTCACCTTATGCTTTTACAGAACAAGGTGTCTCTATGTTAAGTGCCATTTTAAAAAGTGAAATGGCTGTTACTATGAGTGTAAAAATCATTAGAGCTTTTATTGAAATGCGAAAACTAATTTCACAAAATATATCTGTATTTGAACGATTTGAAAGAATAGAAAATAGATTAATTCATTATGATGAAAATTTTGATAAGCTTTTTGAAGCTTTAGAAGATAAAACTCTCAAACCAACCCAAGGGATTTTCTATGATGGGCAAGTGTATGACGCTTACTCTTTTGTCAATGATTTACTGAAACTTGCGAAGAGTGAAATTATTTTAATCGACAATTATGTTGATGACTCCGTTTTAACATTGTTCAGTAAATTCCCCACTATACAAATAACCATTTACACCCATACTATGACCAAACAACTCAAACTGGACTATGAAAAATACGCCAAACAATATCAAAATATAGAACTAAAAACCTTTAAAAACTCTCATGATAGATTTATCATTTTAGATCAGAAAGAGATTTATCATCTGGGAGCAAGTCTGAAAGACCTTGGCAAAAAGTGGTTTGCCTTTTCAAAGATGAGTTTGGGTGTTGAGGAGTTGATGGGAAGATTAAATTAAAGAAAGCTCACAGTAAGCCCTAAGAAATTGAAGTGAGCAGAAAGTTTTCCCTTTTACTGCTCACTTTTTACTTTTCACTCTTTACTAAATAAATATAAACGCTCCCAAAATAATAACTGCAAGATAAAGTGCTCCGAAAATGGCACCTAATCCCCACCATTTGGCTTGGGAAATATATCCCGCTCCATACCATATTGGCGATGGTCCTGTTGCATAGGGAGTAATAATTCCCATAACCCCAAGGCTTCCTGCTAAAATAATCGTAAATGGAACGACTTGTTCTGGTGTTAAAAGATTAACGGCAATTGCCATAAATATTGGAATAAGAGCCGTTACGTGTGCAGTTACACTGGCAAAAAAGTAGTGTAACAAGAAGAAAATAACCAATAATGATACAATGAGCGTCATTGGACTTAATCCCGATAATGTTGCTTGAGTACCAGCCCCAATCCACGTTAAAATCCCAACTTTTTGAAGCCCTGATGCCATAGCAACTAACGATGCAAACCAAATTAAGACGTTAAACGCGGCAGTATTTGAAATGAGGTCATCCCATGTAATAACGTTCGTTAAAACCATGATAGCAACAATACAAATCGCAACCGTGGTTGAGTCAATCCCAAACTCTTTATTAAAAATCCAAAGAAATAATGCAACGGTTGCAAGTCCTGCCATGAGGTACTCTTTAAACGTAATTGCCCCTAATTTTTTAAGTTCTTCCGCTGCCCAAGCCGGAGCTTCTGGCGATTGTTTTTGAGTGGGTGGATAAATAACATAAATCAACCAAGGAGTGATTAAAAATAAAGGCACCATAAGTGGAAGCATAACAGCAGCCCATTCACCCCAAGTAATAACATGCCCAGAACTTTTTGCAATCAAATCAACTGCAAGTAAGTTTGGAGCAAGTGCGGTTAAAAACATAGAACTCGTAATACACGTGGTGGCAATTGCAACCCACGAAATATACGCACCCAGTTTTCGAGGCTCATTATCGGGATAAGAGTTAAAAATATGAGGAATATTAATCGCTACTGGATAAACAGAACCTCCACTTCGTGCGGTATTTGATGGCATAAATGGTGCTAAGACTAAGTCAGAAAATGCAACCGCATAACCCAATCCTAAAGAACTTTTTCCCATATATTTAACCATGACCAAAGAGACTCGTTTTCCAAGACCTGTTTTTTTATATCCTAAAGCAAACATAAATGCTGCAAAGATTAACCAAATAACGCTGTTTGAAAAACCAGACAGTGCCCAAGTAATACTCTCTTTAGCATTTCCCATTAATCCAATGGCTGCGACAAATGAAATACCTGTAAATCCTACCAAAGCAGCTGGTACTGGCTCAATAATAAGCCCTACAACAACTGCTAAGAACACTGCTAAAAAGTGCCAAGCATTGGCACTTAACCCTTCAGGTGCAGGAATAAACCACAACAATGCTAAGACAATGAGTGGTGAAAACAATTTTAACTTCGTTGACATATTCTTCTCCTCTAATTTAATATATTAATCTCATATTAAAATTATAATATAATTATATAATGATAGCAAAAAGTTATGTAGCTGTTATGTCACTAATTATTTTTAAAGGTTTTTTTTGAAAAAATTATTATTATTTTTATTGGTTCTTATTTCTCTCATTCATGGGAATGAAGTGAATTATTTAAAAAATATTGAAACGGCAAAAGAAAAAGCGGTACAAGACAATAAGAGTATTTTGATTATGCTCACGCAAGAGGGTTGTCCTACATGTGAATATATAGAAGAGGTTGCTTTTGATGACGCAAATTTAGTAAGTTATCTCAACGCCAATTTTATTTTAGTCAAACTTGATATAAACAACGATAGAATACCGCCATACATCAAAGCGTATGGTACCCCTACTTTTTATATTTTAAATCAACACGGTGAAAAAATAGGACGACAAATTGTGGGTGGGGGAACGGCTGAGGCTTTTTTAAAATTATTGCAATCGTATAAAATCAAACATTAGGGACTGTTGTGTCATATCAAATTATTTGTGGAAAACAAGATTTTTTAGAGAGTTTACGAGGCAAAAGTGCCTCTTTTTTATTGTCGTGTTCGGTCACTAAAACATGTGAAATCCCCAATCTTTCACAAGCGGGGATTCCCGGAAAGTTGCATTTAACGCCCACACTGGACGCTGAGTATTTAACGCTTAAAGAAGTTCGCTCGTTGGAAAATATAGCCACAACACCCAAAGGCATACCCACGCCTGCTGTTATTACTCGAGCGGTGCATGAGCTTAAACCTTTTGCTTCGATTGAGCTTTTAAATTTAGGATTTGCTGTTAAGCCTTTGATTGACTATTTTACCATCCATGAATTTGGCTTAACTCCCAGTGGAAATATTACAACGGGTGCCAATATCAATGCCTTTGAAGTTTTCCAAAAAGGGGTTGCTTTTGCCCAAGAGTATACGCCACAAGGAGAGTACACAATTCTAGCAGAAACCATTCCCGCAGGAACAACAACCGCAACTGCAACGGCAATGGCATTGGGCTATGCGTGTGAAGAGTATTTTTCAAGTTCCTATAAAAATGCTCCTAAAGATTTAAAAAAAGAGGTGTTGCAAAAAGCCTTAATCAATATAGACCCTCAAATGGACGTGTTTGAAAAATTAGAACACGTCAGTGATAATATGATTGTCTTTAATGCAGGATTTATTTTAGGACTTCAAGCAACCAATCATAAACTTATATTAGCAGGAGGAACTCAAATGGCAAGTGTGTTATTGGTTGTAAACTCACTGCTTAAAACCATGGGAGGAGAACTCGACAGTTCCAAAATTGCACTGTGTACGACCAAATGGATAGCGCAAGATGAGAACTCCAATATAAAAGCTTTACTTGATTTGTTGGATTTCTCAATCAACGCGTACAATGCCGATTTTGATTTCGCAAACGCTTCACTTGAAGTCTTAAAACTGTATGACCAAGGTGAAGCCAAAGAGGGCGTGGGTGCAGGCGGTGCCTTGGTGTATGGTTTGATAAATGGGTTAGAAAAGCAAACCATTGTAAAAAAAGTTGAATCGCTGTTACAGCCATAAAATAGAAAGGACTCACTTGGAATTTTTTATTGCCACTTTTTTAAAGATATTTTTTATTATGACACCCTTTTTCGTATTGAGTGTTTTTTTAACCGTCACCAATGAAGCCACACAAAGCGAAAGACGAGCTTTAGCCATTAAAGTGACCATTTCAGTTGTCATTATGAGTTTGGTCTTACTCTTTTTTGGAAAACACATTTTTGCCGTTTTTGGCATTACTTTGGATGCGTTTAAAATAGGAGCAGGGGCATTACTTTTTTTATCGGCAGTGGGGTTAATTTATGGTAACAAAGACGGACATAAACCCAGTGATCAAAATCTTTCAGAACTCGCCGTCGTACCTTTGGCAATACCTATTACGATTGGTCCTGGAACCATCGGTATTTTACTGGTTATGGGAGCCGAATTAGAGACATTTCCGAAATTACTGACAGGCAGTTTAGCCCTGTTAAGTGCAATTGCAGTCATTGGTTTGATGTTATATCTGTCCAGTTTCATAGAACGCTTTATTGGCAAAGAGGGGCTTTTGATTATTTCAAAAATCACTGGACTTTTTTTAGCCGCATTATCAGCTCAAATTATGTTCAGTGGCATTAAAAGCTTTTTGGAGTTGTAAAAAAGAAATATCACAAAAATATGTCAAATTGTAATATTTTAGAACTGATATGAAAAATTAATCTACAATAGTGCAAAAAAGTTTAGAGGTTTAAGATGAATGAAATAACCATATTAGAGACTCAATATTTACAAGGGAAAATTCATACGATTCGGGGGCTTCAAGTCATGCTTGACAGAGATTTAGCGGAACTTTATCAAGTGGAAACAAGAAGACTAAATGAACAAGTTAAAAGAAATATAGAACGCTTTCCTGAAGAGTTTATGTTTCAACTTTCAAAAGAAGAGTTTGAAAATTGGAAATCGCAATTTGCGACATCCATGGATAAAATGGGTTTACGAAAAGTGCCTTATGCTTTTACTGAACAAGGGGTATCGATGTTGGCTTCGGTCTTAAAAAGTAAAACTGCTATTGATATTAGTATCAAAATTATAAAAGCTTTTGTCAACATGAGGAAATTTATCTCAAATAATGCTTTTATATTTCAAAGATTAGATTTTTTAGAACAAAAACAATTTCACACCGATGAGAAGATTGAACAAATACTAAGTGCTATAGAAGACAAATCCATCAAACCCCAACAAGGTATCTTTTACGATGGGCAAGTTTTCGATGCTTACTCTTTTGTAAGTCAAATCATCAAAAAAGCGAAAAGTACTATCACCCTTATCGACAACTACTGCGACGAAACCACTCTGACCCACCTAAGTAAAGCCAACTCAAAAGTAAAAATAACCCTATTAACAAAAAACATATCCAATCAACTTAAACTTGATATAGATAAATACAACACTCAATACAAAAACCTAGAAGTTAAAGAGTTCAAAAGCTCCCATGACAGGTTTTTGATACTTGATGAAAAAGAGATTTATCATATTGGGGCAAGTTTGAAAGATTTGGGAAAGAAGTGGTTTGCGTTTTCACTTTTAGAGGTGGAGAGTTTTGGCTTGGTGGATAGAATAAATCAAATCAACTCTTTAAAGTAGAAGAAGATTTTATAGAGCATTTGGATATTATGAGCAAAATATTAAAAGAGAAAAAATAATGAAGATTCTTTATTTCGGTGGACAAAAATGCGGTAAAACGGCTGCTGCGATTGCTAAAGCGTTGGAACTCTCACCCCATAAAAAACCCATTTATGTGGCAACATATTTGGATACGTACAACGATACAGAAATGCAAGAGCGAATTAAGCACCACAAAAAAGAGCGAAACGACAATTTTATCATGCTTGAAGAGGGGTTGGATTTGACCGTTTTAAAAGAGGGTGAAACCTATTTGGTAGATTGTTTGTCGATGTGGATTTTAAATAATTTGGACAAAACCAAAGAGGAACTGATATCCCAACTTCAAACACTTTTAAAAAAAAATATCAATGTAGTTTTTATCTTAAACGATGTGAGTCGTGGGATTATTCCTTTGGATAAAGAGAGTCGAAAATTTGTCGATTTAAGTGGCATAGTTGGGCAAGTTGTTGCACAAAGTTGCGATGAGGTCTATGATGTGAGTTTTGGAATTCAAAGGCGGATTAAATGAAATCAATATGGCATGGCATAGTATTGAGCTTTTCGTATTTTTCCATTTTACCCGTGCGTTTAAAAAGCAATGCCAGTAACGCAAAAGTTTATACTTCGCTTTTATTGGTTTTTCCTTTTGTGGGGTTTGCCATAGCGTTTTTAAGTGTGTTGCTGTTTATGGTGTTAAAAGATTATATGCCAATGGTGTATTGTGCGATTTTGTGTGCATGCATCTATTTGGTTTTGTATGGTTTTTTGCATTTAGAAGCCTTAAGTGATGTTATTGATGGGTATTTTGCCTTTTTGAGTGGTAAAAATGCGTATGAGATTATGAAAGAACCGCACGTAGGAGCGTTGGGTGCGATTGGTACATTTGTCTTTGTGCTTTTAAAAGTATCGGTGATTGCTTTTTTACTCATGGAATCCAAAGAGGAGTTTTTTTTAGCATCGGTTATTTTCAGTCGCTTGGGTTTGATTTTTGGACTCTTTGCTTTTGAGTTTCATAAAAACTCTTCATTTGCTTTGCAGTTAAAACAAGTGGCAAGTTTTACGTTTGTGGCGGTTGCTTTTAGTACCTATATGCTGTTTAGTTATTTTGTATTGGACGTGAAAATGGTCTTGCTTTTTTCCTTTGTAACACTGTTTGTCGTAGCCTTGGTGTTGTATGCCTTAAAAAAGAAGTTTGGCTTTTTAAACGGCGATTGTTTAGGGGCAACACTTGAAAAAACCGAGTGGATATTGCTAAATTTAGGATTACTTATATGAAAACCTATGAACACGGTGGACAAATTGAAGCCTTTGCCAAAGAAATAGGGTGCAAAATTGAAGAAGTTATCGACTTATCGTCCAATATCAACTTTGTAAAACCGCACATAAATCTTGATTTTAACACGTTAAATATTGCTTCATATCCGATCTATGATGAACTTTATCGTGTTATTGCAAAAAACTATGGTATCAAAAAAGAGCAAATGGAACTTTTCAATGGCGGAAGCAGTGCTATTTTTACACTTTTTTCTCATTTGGCATTGAAAAAATGTACGATTTATTCACCTGCGTATTTGGAGTATAAAAAAGCGTCTAAACTTTTTGGTTATGAATTGGAGTTAATCAACCGATTTAACCATTTGCAAAGTGATGTGAGTAAAAATTCTTTAGTCATTTTTGTCAATCCCAGTACTCCCGATGGCTCTTTTTATGAAATAGAGAATTTTTTAGCCTATTGGAAAGCGCAAAACTGCACCGTTTTAGTCGATGAATCTTTTTTAGATTTTACTAATGAAAAAAGTGCCACACGGTTTTTAGACCAATACGATAATCTTTATATTTTAAAATCCATGACCAAGTTTTACAGCAGTGCAGGAATACGAGTGGGTACGTTGGTTTCAAGTGAAAAAAACATTCAAGCCTTGCAAAAAAAAGAGCCCATGTGGAAACTCTCGCAGTTTGATTCTCACTATTTACAAGAAGCCTTAAAAGATAAAAATTTCAAAAAAATTGCTAAAGCCATCAATGCAAAAAACAATGTGTGGGTTGAACAAATGTTAAAAGAGTCCAAATTTTTTAAAAAAGTTCTGCCCAGTTGTGCCAACTATTTTTTAGTACAACTTCAGACTTTAAATGCCAAAGAGTTTCAAGAAAAACTCAAGCCCTATAAAATCATGGTGCGAAGTTGTGAAAACTTCGATTTTTTAGATGATTCATATGTGAGAATTGCCGTTAAAAGCCAAAAAGATATGGAGTGTTTAAAAAAAGCGTTGGAGAGGATTGGTGTTTCAAATGATTGACAAACAATATAATAAACAATATAATAAACAATATAAAAGGAGTTTATTATGTATAAAACCGTCAAACCAACAACATTTACTTTATCTTTAGAATTACTTGAAGATTTAGACATGATGTCTAAAGAATTAGGGAAAAAGAAAACAGCCATTATTTCAGAAGCCTTAGAAATGTATATGGATTATCAAGATATACAATTGGCTAAAAAAAGATTAAATGAAAGCAGTGGGACTATCAAAGCGGATGATTTTTTTAAAGAGTTGGGTGTGTAAATGTACACACTTGAATTTGAAAAGTCTGTAAAAAAAGATTTTAAAAATATTAATATTTCAGATATAAAGTACATAAAAGAATTTGTATATACTTTTGTAAATAATTTTTCCTATGAATTTGAACAAGAACTTTTAAAAACTGGCAAAATTAAAAAACTTCAAGGTTTAGATGAAGAACTTTACCGTTTAAAATTAAGAAGCTATCGAGTGATTTATAAAAAAGAGGAAGATAGACTTATTATTTTAGTGGTATCTGTAAAATCAAGAGAAAATTCTTATAAGAAATAGGAAAAGAATGCAGAATATCTCAATCTTTGGCACATCAAGTGATGCAGGAAAATCAACAATCACTTTTGTCATAGCCAAGATTCTTCAAGACTTAGGTTATAGCGTTGCACCATTTAAAGCTCAAAATGTATCAAATAACTCTCATGTGTGTGATGATGGAAGTGAGATTGCTATTGCTCAGTATTTTCAAGCTGAGGTTTTGGGCGTAAAAACTTCATATCATCTAAATCCAGTTTTATTAAAATCTGGTCGTGGGAACTCAGCTTCACTTATTGTTGAGGGAAAAGTTGTTACAAACAAAGATGTTAGGGAATATTATAGGGAT
>Ga0265294_10010250_pt1 | contig 10684 bp, 9 predicted proteins | sample MunlanPumphouse3_FD_192504 | JGI IMG/M metagenome (GOLD analysis project Ga0265294, IMG submission 192504) | Groundwater microbial communities from a municipal landfill in Southern Ontario, Canada - Pumphouse #3 | ecosystem: Environmental > Aquatic > Deep subsurface > Groundwater | place...
ATCGGAAACCAGAAATAAAGTGAAAGTTTAGTTGAACCATTACACGCTAGTAACACTTACGAACTTGTTCGTTAGTGTCTACTGTGTGCAAAGCTAAGCTTAGCGACGCTTACCTCCAAAATAAAGAAGCTTAGATTTAGCGACGCTTAGCTATTCGGATAAAAAAAAGAGAGGTTGGTGGTAGTAAATGAAAAGTATTGAAATGTCTGCTCATTCTGTTAAGGAAGCTGTGAATTTAGCATTAGAAAAAATGAACTTAAAAGAAAATGACGTAGATATTAAAATATTAGAAGAGCCAAGCAAAGGATTCTTTGGTATATTGGGAGGAAAATTAGCAAAGGTTAAGGTAATGGAAAAGACAACCCCAATTTCTAAAACAAAAATATTTTTAGAAGAGGTTACAGAAAGAATGGGTTTAAATGTAGATATTCTTGCAACAAGTAAGAATGAATATATTAATTTAGAATTTGTAGGAAAAAACCTAGGTGTTTTAATTGGGCGTCGTGGTGATACATTAGATGCGTTACAGTATCTGTCGAATATTGTAGCAAATAAAGGAAATGAATCTGATAGATTGAGAATTATTATTGATGCCGAAGGCTATAGAGAACGAAGAAATGAAACATTATCAAGATTAGCTATAAGAATTAGTGAAAAAGTAAAGAAGAATGGTCATAGTGTAGTACTAGAACCGATGAATCCACAGGAAAGACGCATTATTCACACCATTTTACAAAACGACCAAGAAATTCAGACTTTTAGTGAAGGAGAAGAACCATATCGTAAGGTTGTTATAGCATTAAAAGAAAGATAAATTTAATAAATTAAACATTAAGATTAGGGTATATCAGTTAAAATAAGGTATCTAGAAATTGCTTGGTTTATACCAAGCTTATTTTTTTGTAGAATTATTATGCTCATATATTTTAAAGAAGGTTATTGGGTAGTATTTTAATTTGATTATGAGGCATTAATATGGTAAATATTTAATTAGAGAGGTGTTGAAAATGTTTAGTAAGGTTACTATTGCAGCAATATCAACAGCATATGGAACATCAGGAGTCGGAATTATAAGGATATCAGGGGATGATGCTCTTAATATTGTTGATACCATTTTTAGAAGTAAAAAAGGTATTAAAATCAAGGATAAGAAAACATATAGTATTACATATGGACATATATTCGATGAAAATGGAATAACACTTGATGAAGTAATTATCTTAAAGATGTTGGCACCACATAGCTATACTGGTGAAGATGTTGTAGAAATTCAATGCCATGGTGGGGTTATTGTCTTAAATACAATATTAGAAGTAGTATTAAATAGGGGGGCAATATTAGCTGAACCAGGTGAATTCAGTAAGAGAGCCTTTTTAAATGGGAAAATTGATTTATCACAGGCAGAAGCGATTATTGATTTAATTAATGCTAAAACTAAAACAGCAATGAGAGTTGCGTCTAATAACTTAAATGGTATGTTGAAATACAAAATAGATGAATGTAAAAAGATATTTATTGAAATTTTAGCCGATATTGAGGCAGATATTGATTTTCCTGAAGAAGACATTGAGAGGTTAAATAACAAAGAGATATTAGTAATGATTGATGATTTGAATTCAAAAATATTAAAATTACTTGATACTTTCAAAAACGGACGGATAGTTAGAGAAGGATTAAAAACCGTGCTAATAGGCAATACAAATGTTGGTAAATCTAGTTTGCTTAATACATTATTAAATACAAACCGTTCTATTGTTACTGATATACATGGAACGACAAGAGATCTAATTGAAGAGTATTATAATATGGGGGGTATTCCTTTAATATTAACAGATACTGCTGGAATAAGGGAAACCGATGATATTGTGGAAAAAATAGGGGTAGAAAAAACGAAAGAAGCCATTAAAAATGCAGATTTAATTATATATATATTTGATGTAATGAAGGGTATTTGTGAAGAGGATATTTCAAATTTAAATAGTCTTGATAAAAGTAAAGTAATAGTATTAGCAAATAAGCTTGATTTATTAAATACTAACAGCAGTATAAAGAAAGAGGAGATTAATAAAAGGTTAGATGATTACAGAGTGTTATTTATTTCAGCTACTAAAAAAATTGGAATTAGTGAATTAGAATATGAAATTAAAGATATGTTCTTTGATGGAAAGGTCGAAATTAATGATGAGGCAACTATATCTAATATTAGACAAAAGGTAGCCTTAGAAAAAGCACATCAATCGCTTCAGAGTGCAAGTTTGAGTATTAGCAAGGGATTACCATTGAATGTTATTTCTATAGATATAACAAATGCGCTGGTAAATTTACAAGAAATAACAGGAGAAGCTTTGGATGAAAATATTATTGATAAAATATTTTCTAAGTTTTGTTTAGGAAAGTGACTTTGTTTAAATTTATATAGATATATTATTTTGTTGGGGGAGATAGAGATGACCTATGATGCCGGAAAATATGATTGTATTGTAGTTGGAGCTGGTCATGCGGGATGTGAGGCTGCACTTGCTAGTGCAAGGATGGGGTGCAAAACATTAATATTTACACTAAATATGGATAATATTGGATTAATGCCTTGTAATCCTTCTATAGGTGGGCCTGCAAAGGGACAATTGGTGCGTGAAATTGATGCGCTTGGTGGTGAAATGGGGAAAAACATTGATGCATCATATATACAAATAAGACTTCTTAATACAGGAAAAGGACCAGCAGTTTATGCGTTGCGTGCTCAAGCAGATAAACATGAATATCAAAAAAACATGACTATTGCTCTGCAAAAACAAAAAAATCTTGATGTTAAGCAAGCGTTAGTGGAAGAATTGTTAGTTAGTGAGGATAAAAAGATTGTTGGGGTAGAATTAGAAACTGGAGCAATTTATTATGCGCCTAGCGTTATCTTATGTACCGGTACATATTTAAGGGGAAAAATAATTATAGGTGATATAGATTATCCTGGAGGTCCTAATGGGCAAAGAACATCTGTTAATTTGGTTAAAAGTTTAAAAGAAATAGGTTTAGGAATTGGAAGATTTAAAACCGGAACCCCTGCCAGGGTTGATAAAAGAACAATAGATTTTTCAAAAATGATTATACAACCGGGAGATAAAAAGCATGAGTATTTTTCATATATGACTGAAAAAAAGAAGGATGTTGATTATCCATGCTATCTTGCATATACAAATAGCAATACACATCAGGTTATTAAAGATAATTTACATCGGTCACCGTTATTTAGTGGAAAAATTGAAGGAATTGGACCAAGGTATTGCCCTTCTATAGAAGATAAGGTTGTGCGTTTTGCTGATAAAGAAAGGCATCAAATATTTATTGAACCTGAAGGAGTAAACACATATGAATTATATGTACAAGGCATGTCTTCTAGTTTACCGGAGGAAGTACAGTTAAGTTTTTTACGTACCGTTCCGGGGATGGAAAATGTGGAGGTCATGCGAACAGGTTATGCAATTGAATATGATTATATTATTCCAACGCAACTTAACCCTTCATTGGAATCCAAAGACATTAGTGGGTTATTTTGTGCAGGACAAATAAATGGATCCTCTGGTTATGAAGAGGCTGCTGCGCAAGGATTAATGGCAGGAATAAATGCTGTATTGAAGTTAAGAAATAAGGAACCTCTTATTTTAAAAAGATCCGAAGCATATATTGGTGTATTAATAGATGATTTAGTAACTAAGGGAACAAATGAACCTTATAGAATGATGACATCAAGGGCAGAGTATCGTTTATTATTGAGGCAGGATAATGCTGATTTACGGCTTACCTCTAAAGGATGGGATATTGGGCTTGTTACTGAAGAGCGATATCAAAGATATAGTATAAAAAAAGAACTATTGGAGAGTGAATTACTTAGACTAAAAAAGACAATTGTTACAGCGAATACCCCAAATATTGAGTTGCTGCTTGAAGAAAAAGGAAGTTCGAAAGTACAGTATGGTATACATTTATATGATTTATTAAAAAGACCGGAAATATTGTATAGTGATTTAATTAAATATGGTTTAGCAGATAAAATATTAGAAGAAAATGCTGAACAAATTGATGTATTTATAAAATATGAAGGGTATATAGAAAAACAAATAGCTCAAGTTAATAAGTTTAATAAACTTGAAAACAAAAAACTCCCGAAAGGTATTGATTATAAAAATATTAAGGGAATATGTGTGGAAGCAGAACAAAAGCTAACCAAAATGAGGCCTTTATCTATAGGACAGGCATCACGTATTTCGGGGGTGTCTCCTGCAGATATTTCAGTGTTGCTGGTATATTTAGAAAAATGGAAGAGAAGTGAAAAAGCAAATGATCAACAATGATCTTAAAGAGATGTTTATGAAAATTGATATAGTTTTAAATGATGAGCAGGTATCAAAATTTGTAAAACTAAAAGAAGAATTGGTTAGATGGAATAATAAAATCAATTTAACTGCGATTACTGATGAGGTTGATATATTAAACAAGCATTTTTATGATTCTATTATTAGCACAAAATTTTGGAAGTGGAAGGGTTCTGAAAATGTAATTGATATCGGTACGGGTGCTGGATTTCCAGGATTACCCTTAAAGATTTTGTATCCTAATCTTAATATGGTACTAGTTGATTCAACAGTAAAGAAAATTAATTATTTAAATCATATGATAGATATACTGGAATTAGAAAATGTAAGTGCGATACATGCACGAGCTGAGGAGCTTGGGCAAAACCATATGTATAGGGAGAAATATGACATTGTGGTTTCAAGAGCAGTCGCAAGAATGTCGGTATTAGCTGAGTATTGTATTCCACTTGTGAAATTGGGAGGAGTATTTATAGCCTATAAAGGTGCTGAAGGAAGCGAAGAATGTAGAGAAGCATTGAAAGCTGTAGGTGTATTTGGAGGTGAAGTACTAAAGGAGGAGGAATATTTAATTAGTACCGTAAATAGTGTTAGAAAAATTGTAATCATAAAAAAACTCAAAGACACGCCATGTATTTATCCACGTAGGGTTGGCGTACCTCAGAAAAAACCAATGTAAGAAAAAGGGAATAAATTATATTTATTGCAGGAAGTTGTACGTGATAAGTAGAATTATATAATAACATTAGATTTTGATAGCTTCTGAATGAAGTAAAGAGGGGTGGAATGGTAGTAGTGAAAGAATCGTTATCTAGGATGCTTGGTTTTAATAACAATGTTAGAAATGAACAAGTAAAGGACATAGATATAAATATTGTTAAACCAAATCCATTTCAACCCAGAAAGTATTTTGATGTATTTCAGTTAGAAGAGTTAGCAAAATCAATTAAAGAGTATGGCGTAATTCAACCAATAATGGTTAGAAAAAAGGATGATTATTTTGAGATCATTGCTGGAGAAAGACGTTTTAGGGCATCTCAGAAATTAGGAAACAAAACAATACCAGCTATCGTTAGAAAAATGACTGATAGAGATGTTGCAGAAGTAGCACTAATAGAAAATTTACAGAGAGAAGATTTAAATTTTTTTGAGGAAGCAGAGGGATATAAAAGACTTATTCAGGAGTTTAACCTTACTCAAGACGATGTAGCAAAAAGAGTGGGGAAGAGTCAATCCACTATTGCTAATAAGTTAAGAATATTAAAATTACCAACTGAGATTAGGGAAAATATTTCTACGGATGTTATTACAGAAAGGCATGCTAGGGCGTTACTTAAGGTAGAGGATAAAAGCATGCAGTTGTCTATTTTAAAAGAAATTTATGAAAATGAATTAAATGTTAGGGAAACGGATAATTTGATTGCTACATTTTTAGAGCATAGGTGTCAAAATGCAGAGGATAAGAAACAAAAGAGAATAGTACGTGTTGTTAAAGACATTAGGATATGTATTAACACTATTAAGAATGCAGTAAAGACCATAAAGGAAACTGGTATAAAGGTATCAATGCAAGAAAAAGAATGTGGAGAATATGTTGAAGTTACCATAAGAATCAAGAAGCCTAAAAAGTAAAGTCTAAAACCCCAAAATTGCAGTTTAATAAGAACACATATTATGTAAAATTTAATTTGCCACAAGATAAATGAAAAGCTTGTTATCTTGTGGCAAATTACGTGTTATATTTAGTTTGTTTCACGTGAAACATTATTTGATTTAAGCCAAACTGTAAAAAGCGGTTACTATAAAGAAGTTTTACTTCACAAAAAAATATTTACTAATATATATGTGTGCTATAATACGTATGTAGCATAAAAATAAAAATCATAACAAAGGATATAATGCAATTAAAATGGGGTGACAAAATGGGTAAGATAATTACCATAGCAAATCAAAAAGGTGGTGTAGCGAAAACAACAACCGCAATAAATTTAAGTGCGAGTATGGCTTTGTTGAATAAAAAGGTTATTGTTGTAGATATGGATCCTCAAGGAAATGCGACAAGCGGATTAGGCGTAGATAAGTTAAAGATGGGGCGTTGTATTTATGATTGTTTAATAAATGAAATTCCAGTAGGAAATATTATTCAGCCAACAAAAATAGATACATTGTTTGTTGTTCCTGCTTCAATGCAACTAGCAGGAGCAGAAGTGGAACTTGTATCTGTAATAGCAAGGGAAACAAAGCTGAAAAAAATATTAGAAAATGTTAGGGAAGATTATGATTATATTATTATAGATTGTCCGCCTTCTCTAGGACTATTGACCTTAAATGCAATGACCGCTGCAGACGGCATATTAATACCTATTCAATGTGAGTATTATGCATTGGAAGGATTGAGCCAATTAATGAACACGATTAAATTAGTAAAAAAACACTTAAACAAGAACTTAGAAATTTTTGGCGCTGTTTTAACGATGTTTGATGCAAGGACCAATTTATCAATTGAAGTGGTAGATGAAGTCAAGACATATTTTAAGGAAAAAGTATTTCAATCAATAATCCCCAGAAATGTTAGACTGAGTGAAGCACCAAGCCATGGATTGCCAATAAATATTTATGATCCTAAATCGAAAGGTGCAGAGCAATACCTGGAATTGGCAAAGGAGGTAATTGAGCGTGATTAAAAAAGGTTTGGGGAAGGGTTTATCGGCACTTATTCCAATAAGTGATGGGAGCGAAGGGAAAGATGAGGCAATAATTGAAATAAAAATAAACTCAATTACACCCAATTCGTTTCAACCAAGAAAAGTATTCGGTGAAGAGATGCTCGCTGATTTGGCGAATTCAATAAAGGAACATGGGGTTATTCAACCAGTAGTTGTAAGAAAGACAGAGAATGAAAGATATGAGTTAGTAGTAGGGGAAAGACGGTATCGAGCTTGTCAAAGACTTTCGTTAAAGGAGATACCGGCTGTTGTAAAAGAGTATTCAGATGAACAAATGATGGAGATAGCCCTTATAGAAAACCTGCAACGTCAAGATTTAAGCCCTGTCGAAGAAGCGTTTGCGTACAAAAAGTTATTAGAAGTATTTAAGCTTACTCAAGAGCAAGTAGCACAGAAAGTGTCGAAGAGCAGACCATATATTGCAAATATGGTAAGATTATTGAATTTGCCGCAATATATTCTTGACAAGGTATCAAAAAATGAATTAACAGTAGGACATGTGCGTCCGCTGCTTTCAATCAATGATGAAGATCTGCAAACAAATATTGCTGAAAAAATGATAGAAAAAAAGGTGACGGTTAGAGAAGCCGAAAATATGGTTAAAAAGACAATAGAAAATAGGGAAAAAGGAAAAAGCATCCGAAATATGAAGGATTATAAAATAGCACCTGAATTTATGGATATTGAAGAAAAGCTTAGAGGCGTTTGTGGAACGAAGGTTAGCATAAAAAATAATGGGGACAAGGGGAAAATAGAAATAAGTTACTATAACAATGATGATTTAAATAGGATACTATCTTTATTTTTCGATGAAGACATATTGTAAAAACCAAATTAAATATAGCTAAAGTATCAAATAGAGTAGAAGACTCATGCCCAAAATGAGTTCTTTTACTCTATTTGATACTAGGGGTCGAAAAATGAGCTTGTAATTATTTTCACTATTGCAAAACAGGTGGAAGATGGTATCATGGATATATGATACACGAAGATATTGTAATGAAGAAACTTAGTGGGGAAAATCTCAAAACGATCCAATTATTAGCATCTTTAGTCAATGGCTAATAGTAAGTTACTTGTATTATAATATTTAGAAGTATAGTATTAAGATGTGTGGTATTGATAATTAAATAGAGAGTAAGACTATACAAAGTCGGATTGGATTATAAATAGCTATGTGATACTTTCTGTTGCATGGCTATTTATAACGAACAATTGTTTCCATAATTGGGAAATCAATAGGAGTGTGATAGTTCGTAAAAATATTTGTTGCAAAATAAGTTGTATTTAAATGAACAAAAGATAAGGAGGCTAGTTATTATGGATTGTAAATGTAACGGTAAATGTGCTCAAGGGTCAATAGAGAATAAATTCAATTTAATTGATCACATTATTGAAAGTTACAAGGATCAAAAAGGGTCACTCATTCCTATATTACATCAGATTCAGAAATTACTAGGATATTTACCTGAAGATGTACAAGCATATGTAGCAAAAAAGCTAGAAATTCCTCTTAGCGAGGTATATGGTGTTGTAACATTTTATACACTGTTTACTACACAACAAAAGGGTAAGTATAATATTAATATTTGTTTAGGAACTGCATGTTATGTTAAGGGTTCTGGGAAAATTTTAAGTGAATTTGAAAAACAATTAAAGATTAAAGTAGGAGAAACAACGGAAGATGGAATGTTTACGTTGGACGCTTGTCGTTGTTTAGGGGCTTGTGGGTTAGCACCGGTTTTGGTTGTTAATGATAAAGTACATGGAAGATTGACTGTAGATAATGTAGCTTCTATAATTGAAAAATACAGAGAGGAATAAAAGAGAGGAGGATAATACTGTGCGTACATTAGATGAATTAAAAAGCATAAAAGATAAGAATGAAAAGGAAATGGCACTTAGAAGTGAGACCGGAAGGCCAGCAATAACAGTTCACATGGGTACTTGTGGTATTGCAAATGGTGCAAGAGAAGTATTGAATACAGTTTTAGCTGAATTAAAAGAACGCAATGTAACTGATGTGCATGTAACTCAAACGGGTTGTCCGGGGTTATGTCATAAAGAGCCATTGATAACAATAACAGAAAAAGGAAAAAATCCTTATCTTTATGGTATGGTTACTCCTGAAAATGTAAAAAGGATTGTTTTAGAGCATGTTATAAATGGGCATCCAATAAAGGAATGGCTAGTTAATCTTGAGAAATAAAAGCCAGCAAGGCTAAGTTAGGAGGAATAGATATGGAATTTTTTCGTTCTCATGTACTGATTTGTACCGGTACAGGTTGTACGTCTTCGGGAAGCCGGCTGGTTATAAGCGGGTTAAGGAAAGAACTTGAGGAAAGAAACTTGGAGAAGGAGATAAGAGTTGTAGAGACAGGATGTTTTGGATTTTGTAATTTAGGACCTATTATGGTGGTATATCCTGAAGGAGTTTTTTATTGTCAAGTAAAACTTGAGGATATTAAAGAAATAGTCGAGGAGCATTTTGTAAAAGGGCGTCCTGTTAAAAGATTGCTTTATAGTGATCCAAATACCGAAGTGAAAACACAAGAATTTGAGAATATAGAATTTTTTAAGCATCAAAAAAGGATAGCATTATCTAACTGTGGATCTATAAATCCCGAAAAAATCGAAGAATATATAGCTAAGGATGGTTATTTTGCGTTAGGCAAGGTTCTTAATGAAATGACACCGCTGGATGTAATCGAAGAAATAAAGAAATCAGGGTTGAGAGGTCGTGGGGGTGGAGGATTTCCTACGGGTGTTAAATGGGGCTTTGCGTATAAAGCCAAAGCAGATCAGAAATATATAGTGTGTAATGCGGACGAGGGAGATCCCGGCGCTTTTATGGACAGAAGCGTATTAGAGGGGGATCCTCATTCTGTGCTTGAGGCAATGGCGATAGCTGGATATGCAATTGGAGCCAGCCAAGGTTATGTATATGTTAGAGCTGAATATCCCATAGCCGTGGAGAGATTAACATTAGCTATAAAGCAAGCTCGCAATTTAGGATTATTAGGTAAAAACATTTTTGGTAAAGGTTTTGATTTTGAGATAGATATTCGTTTAGGAGCCGGTGCATTTGTGTGTGGTGAGGAAACAGCATTGTTGACTTCGATAGAAGGAAAACGTGGAGAGCCAAGACCCAGACCACCTTTTCCGGCTAATTCCGGGTTGTGGGGGAAACCAACTATTATTAACAATGTAGAAACACTTGCCAATGTTGCCCGTATTATACGGAATGGTTGGGAATGGTTTGCTTCCATGGGGACGGAAAAAAGCAAAGGTACTAAAGTTTTTGCGTTAGCAGGGAAAATTAACAATACAGGGCTTATTGAGGTGCCAATGGGCACAACGTTAAGAACAATTATCTATGATATCGGCGGAGGAATTCCGAATGGCAAAAAATTCAAAGCAGCTCAAACAGGAGGACCGTCCGGAGGTTGTATTACGGCTGAACTAATGGATACCCCTATTGATTATGATAATTTAATTGCGATTGGTTCGATGATGGGTTCAGGGGGACTCATTGTGATGGATGAAGATACATGTATGGTTGATATAGCCCGTTTCTTTTTAGAATTTACA
>Ga0265294_10010251_pt1 | contig 10684 bp, 10 predicted proteins | sample MunlanPumphouse3_FD_192504 | JGI IMG/M metagenome (GOLD analysis project Ga0265294, IMG submission 192504) | Groundwater microbial communities from a municipal landfill in Southern Ontario, Canada - Pumphouse #3 | ecosystem: Environmental > Aquatic > Deep subsurface > Groundwater | place...
CTATTTCATCTCCAATGGCGAGCCGATACCATTGTGGGAGATGATAAATCGCATACTGGCCGCAGCCGGTCTCCCGCCAATAACACGCAGCATCTCTCCTTGGCTGGCTTATGCTGTTGGAAGCCTCTGTGAAGGCATCTGGGGTTTACTCAAGCTGTCGGGGGAGCCACCCATGACCCGCTTTCTTGCCCAGGAACTTGCCACTGCCCACTGGTTCAACATTGACGCCGCCCGCCGTGATCTTGGCTATGTTCCGGAGATCACTATTAGCGAAGGGCTCGTAAAACTGCGGGAATGGCTGAAGGGTGAGCAAGCATGACACCAGCTATCATGCCAGCCACGGGGGAGGTTCATGTTCATCGGTTCAGCCTGGATCGAGAAGAAACGGAACAAGCGCGCCTGCAAAATTTTCTTTCCCCTGATGAGTTGGTCAGGGCCGAACGGTTGCGCAGCCAGCTGATCCGCAATCGCTTTATCGCAGGACGAGGAAGACTCCGTGAGACGTTGGCAGGCTATCTGGGATTGGAACCAAGCGCGTTATGTCTTACTGTTGGGGATCATGGCAAACCCCATGTTTCAGCGGCGCAAGGGGAAAACAGACTTTGTTTCAACCTGTCCCATGCCGGCGACCTGGCCCTCCTGGCCGTGTCCAGTCACTGCGAGCTAGGTATTGACCTGGAACAAAGACAGGATAACCTGCTGTTCCAGGGGATGGCCAGGCAGTTCTTTTCCATCTGCGAGCAGGCCGAGCTGTTCAGCCTCCCCACTGAGTTGCAGTTGACCGCGTTTTATCGCTGCTGGACCCGCAAGGAGGCCTATCTGAAGGGATGTGGCAGCGGATTTTCCCAACCAGCCAACCAATGCGACATTTCCCTGCTTCCCGGTCATCCACCCGCGCTGCTGGAAAACCGATTCAACCCGGATGAGTCTGTCCGCTGGCAGCTCATGGACATAACGGTTCCGGATGGTTTCTACGCTGCACTGGCTGTCAGGGGAATTTAAAGGTGATACCGGTCAGCAGTGCGATATCGGTTTCGGTCGCATTCAGACCGCCTTTGACACCCAGCGAAAGGTCCAGATTGTCAATTACCGAGTAAATTACGCCACCGGTCATAAAGACAGGCCAGGTTGTGCTGGTCTTGTCATCATTTGTCGCCGCGCCGATTTCAGCCACAACCTGTAGTCCCTTCATAACTTCAACGCCTCCGGCAAGAGACATGCTCCAGAGATTTTCCCGGCTACCATCCTTATCGGCGTCCGTGTATTTATGGTACGTATATCCGACATTAGCGTGAACCGCTACTGCCTTGAACTCAACCGTTGATATAAGGGTTGCACCATAAGCTGGCCGTCCGGCTCCCAAGCCACGGTTGTAATCACCGCTGGGAAATGTGATTGAGGGCTTGAAGGCAAAACTGGCCGGGCCAATTTCCAGAAAACGCCACTTAAGATCCAGGGAGAGGTCGTTCAGACCGCCATTGTCATATGTTTTCACACCATCTTCTTTAATCTGTTGCCAGGAAAACGGCAGGGAAAGTACCAGATCAAGCGAATCCAGCAAACCAGCGGTAATTCCAACATTAAGGGACTGACTGTTTGCTTTTGTGTTGACACCATTGACATTCTCTTTATCCCAGCCGAATTCGGCGCTGGTTTCCACCTGAAACTTCTTCATTCCGGTTGTGCCGGCATCATCGGTAGCAAGCGGGTGGGCGGCAAAAGCCAGCGACGGCAATGATAAACATGAAACCGTAAGTAGTGTAACCAGCAAATTTTTCATTATTTCCGTTCTCCCTAAAAATTTGTATAAAGGTTATTATCCCATTGCATATTAGGCACTTGGCAAAGATGAAATGTAAGATGGAATGTTTATTCTTTGCCAAGTGCCTTAATCCGGTTGGTTCCTGCGTTTCAAAGCAAAGCCGATCAGAAACGCCAGCCCCAAGGTCATCGTCCCCCCGACGAATCCAGCTACACTGGCGCCAACATTGATGTACATGGGCTAAAATACCACAGCTGTAATATAAATAAAGTTATAAATACTAGTTACATGGCTACAAATTGCAGGCACAGCAAGTAGACAACATACTTATATTATTGGTATATTAAGCAATTTTGGGATGTTTTGATGAGGAACTTCAGACTAACCCCCTTAATCCTTTTGGGCTATACTCATGGATAAAAACATGTTAATCAATATTCCAGTTTCAGCTACGGAGGATGGCAATATGGAAACGACAGCAACCGTTGCACAAAAACGGAGCGTTCTGGTGGTGGACGACGACGTCGATTTTTTGAATGAAGTGCGTTTGATGCTTGTTTCCAATGGCATTAATAATGTCATAACCCTGAATATAAGCAGCGAACTTCTGAAAAAGCTGGAATCGAGCGAGGTAGGAGTGCTCCTGATGGACTGGATCATGCCTGGTATGAGCGGCTCCGACCTCCTGCCGATCATTGTCCAAGAGTACCCTCATATTCCTGTGATCATCATGACCGCTGTTAATGACCTTCAAACCGTTGTCGGCTGCATAAAGCATGGAGCCTTTGAATACATTACCAAACCGGTTGATGTGGATCGGGTACTTTTGTCTATCAATAAGGCCTTCCAGTTCAGCGAGCTTGCAAGTGAGAATCGTCGGCTCAAGGACTACCTGATGGGCGAAAACCTGAGTCGCCCGGATGTGTTCGAGAATATTCTTACCTGCAACCAACACATGATGGCTATCTTCAAGATCATCGAGACCATGGCCGGGTCGATGAACCCTGTACTGATCACCGGCGAAACCGGCGTTGGCAAAGAACTGTTCGCCCGGGCAATACACGATGCCAGCGGACTCACGGGAGCCTTTATACCGCTGAACATAGCGGGGCTGAGCGATTTGATGCTGGACGATACACTCTTCGGTCATAAAAAAGGGGCCTTTACCGGAGCTGACACCACTCGGGAAGGGCTGATCGCCAAGGCGCAAGGCGGCACACTGTTTCTGGATGAAATCGGTGACATGGGAAATGAATCACAAGTCAAGCTGCTTAGGTTGTTGCAGGAAAGGGAATACTACCGGCTCGGCTCCGATGCCCTCATCAGGAGCGATGCCCGCATCATTGCCGCTTCCAATTGTAATTTTAAAGAGATGCTTGAACAGGGTAAATTTCGCCGCGACCTGTACCATCGTCTTTGTGGATACCACATTCGGATTCCTCCCCTGAGGGAACGCCGCGATGATATTCCGCTGCTGGTAAACCACTTTCTACAGAAGGCCGCACGGGAATTTGATCGCCAGGCGCCGCTTATTGACGAACAGGCCCAGCGTGCCCTTAAAGAATATGATTATCCGGGCAATGTTCGCGAGCTAATTAATCTGGTAAATCGTGCCATAACCTCCAATACGGGCATGCTGCTTACACTGGACAATTTTTATGGGATCGTTTCCGAGGAAAAATTGCAACAACGGGGTATCCGGATCCTTCGTGACCGGGATTTCAGGATACAGGTGAATTGTCTGGAATTTCCGCGCATTGCTTCCGTGGAACTGATGCTGATAGAAGAGGCGCTACGTATAACAAAAGGTAACAAGACCGTGGCTGCGAAACTGCTGGGCATTTCGCGGCCCACCCTGAACAAAAAAATAGCCGAGATGGAAGTGTCGGCTTGATGCTGATTATTTTATCACCTTTCTCTCCCCTCTCCCCTTGACAAAACAGCATCAGGGGTAAATAATCCAAAATCTTGTATACAACATCTGAAAGGGACCTTTGAACATGCGAATCGAAAGCGATTTTTTGGTCATTGGCAGCGGAATCGCCGGCCTCTCCTTTGCCCTCCAGGCAGCTAACCATGGCAGCGTAGCCATCGTAACCAAGCGTGACATTTCCGAGTCGGCCACAAAATATGCGCAAGGAGGCATTGCTTCGGTTTTTTCATCCGAGGATTCCTTCGATGCCCATGTTGATGACACACTGGTGGCTGGCGCCGGCATATGCCGGGAAGATGTGGTCAGAATGGTGGTGGAGGAAGGCCCGCAAACCATCCGCAACCTGATCGAGTGGGGGGTCAAATTCACTACAAGTGGCGAGGGCTACGACCTGACCCGCGAGGGCGGCCACAGTGCCCGACGTATCCTGCATGCCGAGGACATTACCGGTCGTGAAATCGAGCGGGCCTTGGTGGAGGCGGTCCGGGAACACCCAAACGTGCAGATCTACGAGCATCACATCGCCATCGACCTGATCACTACGGCCAAGATCGAGCGCCGCGCTTTGGAGCAGAACCATTGTCTGGGCGCCTATGCCCTCGATATCAACGGCAATCGGGTGTTGACCTTCTCCTCGAAGATTACGCTTCTGGCCAGCGGCGGTGGCGGCAAGGTTTACCTGTACACCTGCAACCCGGATGTTGCTTCGGGCGACGGTGTAGCCATGGCCTACCGGGCCGGCGCCACCATCGCCAACATGGAGTTCATGCAGTTCCACCCCACGACCCTTTTCCATCCACAGGCCAAGTCTTTTCTGATTTCAGAGGCGGTGCGCGGCGAAGGCGCCATACTGCGGCGGCGTGACGGCACGGCCTTCATGGCGAAGTATCACAAACTTAAAGACCTGGCCCCTCGCGACATTGTGGCGCGCGCCATCGATAACGAGATGAAGACCAGCGGTGATGACTGTGTGTTCCTGGACATCACCCATGAGTCAGCCGACTTTGTACGCAGCCGTTTCCCTAACATTTATCAAACCTGCATGGAGTTCAACCTGGACATGACCAAAGAGTGGCTTCCGGTTGTCCCGGCGGCACACTATCTGTGCGGCGGCGTGGCGGTCAACACAAATGCCGAGACAGACCTGCCCGGCCTGTATGCCATTGGCGAGGCAGCCTGTACCGGTCTGCACGGCGCCAATCGCCTGGCCAGCAACTCACTGCTTGAGGCAGCGGTTTACGCAAGTCAAGCATATAAACATTCGACTGAGGCCCTGAAATCGCTCCAGACAGACCTGCGCCCCATTCCTGAATGGGATTCAGGCACAGCCACCAATAGTGACGAAATGGTCGTGGTATCCCAAAACTGGGATGAAATCCGGCGTTTCATGTGGAATTACGTTGGCATCGTCCGCACGGACAAACGGCTGGAGCGGGCCATGCGGCGCATAAAGCTGATTCAGGAGGAGATCGATGAACACTACTGGAATTTCATTGTCACCTCGGACCTGGTCGAACTGCGCAACATTGCTACAGTAGCAGAGCTTATCGTTACCTGTGCCCAGATGCGCAAAGAATCCCGTGGCCTGCATTACAACATTGACCACCTTGAACGGGATGAAGAACATTGGAATCGGGATACGTTTATAAAGAAGCAGTTTTAATTTCAACGGAGAATCCCGTGGACATTAATGAGATACGCAAAAGGATCGACCTGCTGGATGACGTATTGCTGCGCATTTTTAATGAACGTGCGCGTCTCGCCTTGGAGATCGGGCATTTCAAGAAAGATTTAAATCTGCCGGTCTTTGATCCTGCCCGCGAAAAACGCATCTTTGCCCGCATGAAGGAAGACAATCCCGGCCCGCTGGATGACGAGGCCATTGTGCGTATGTTTGAAAGGGTTGTGGATGAATCACGCCGTCTTGAGCGCATTATGTCGCATAAAGAAGAGGATTAAAGGAGACCGCTTAAGATGTTGATTATCATGAAGAAACATGCATCAGAAGATACGTTGGACCAGATTAAGGAATACCTGATTAACCACGATTTTGACATTCACCAGTCCACAGGCGCCAACCGAACCATCATAGGGGTAATCGGCGACACCGATACGCTTGACGATCATGAGATCGAGGCTATGCCAGGGGTAAGTCAGGTGGTGCGGATAAGGAAGGATGATTGAAAGAATTATGCTGAAAGGGATGAAACCGGTTCGGTAGTGGTATCAGTCACGGTTTTCTGAAGTACGACATATCAAAAACGACTTTCTTTTGCGAGGCCCCCAAGTTCCACCGGGGGCCTCGTCTGTTTAAGTCCCAATTGTACTAACACACAAGATAACGCTCTACAGCCGCTTCACTCATATCGTTCAATACTGAAACAATCTGTTCGCTGTCATTTCTGCGCACGGCAAGGCGACAGTGAACGTTCGGCTCTGCCTTTGTATAGCGGAGCAGTATGCGGCTTGCCAAATCAATGCAGGTTTCGTCCTGTGTTCCCACAATGACCCCGGCTGGGGTGTTGCCGTCCATCCAGAACAGGGAAGTTTCACCCGGCTGTAGGGCTGTTTCCAGAAGCCGGTTATCGTTTTCATCGCGACCGATGATGACCTTGGTTCTCGTACCGATGCGGAAGTGACGACCTATCTTGAGCATGCGAAAATCCCGCATATTCAGGTCGCCGGAGTGGTCAAAAATGTCTTTCACCTTGGGGACAAAGGATAGCTCGGTCAGCAGGCAGCCGCCAGCCGGGCATGGGTAGTTTTTTACATCCAGGTCATCGGCCAATTGGAACAGCTCCTTGCGGGAGCGGCCCTTGATGGCCATCAGCTTCTCGCGGTCAACCCAGCCTTCTTGCTCCGGGATGGTCGGGGCAAAGTGTTGCGCCGAGAGCGGACGCAACAGCAGTCCCTCCAGGCCGCTTTCGCGTTCGATCACCCGCAGGGTGTCACGGCGCTGGCTCATGGGGCGCTGGCCCAAAACTTCACCGGTGATGATGAAGTCAGCGCCACACTCGGACATGTACTCCTTGGCCTTGCGCAGCAGGTAGATGCGGCAGTCCACGCAGGGGTTGATCCCTTTGCCGTAACCGTGGCGCGGATTACGCACTATCTCCAGGTAGTCGAGTCCCTTCTGGATGACCTTGATCGGGATGTCGAATTCTTCGGCAACGCGGACTGCCTCTGATTTGCAACCGGCATTCTTGCCGGTACAGGTGCAGAAGGGGGAGGTGAAGTTGAGGGCTTCAACATTGATGTCCATATCAAGCATCATCTTGACGGCCAGGGTGGAATCAAGCCCACCGGAGAGAAGGGCCAAGGCCTTGCGTTTCATAAAGAGCTCCTGTGGTCCCATTGCGCGACCTATCAAGGAAGACGGGCGCCGTGCTACGAAACCGGTTTTCTGCTCAGGACTGCTGGATCCTCAACACGATCTTGCCGAAGTGTTTGTCTTCTTCCATCATGCGGTGAGCATCCGCCACCTGATCGATACTGAAGACCTTCTCGATGATCGGGACAATCGTGCGGTCAGCGAATCTGGGCAGGGCGCGACGGGTGAATTCAGCCACAATCTCGCCTTTCTCCGGCACCGGGCGCGAGCGTAATACAGAGCCTATGATCTGCTGACGCTTGACCATCATCAGTGCCAGATTAAGTTCCGCCTTAATGCCACTGGTGACGCCGATGACGACCAAACGGCCCTTATAAGCAAGGGAGTTCATATTCGGAGCCAGGTATTTGGCGCCGATGTGGTCGAGGATCAGGTCCACACCCTTCTTGCTGGTGAACTCCTTGACGACCTCCGTGAAGTCTGGTGTTTCGCGGAAGTTGATCAGAAAGTCGGCGCCGACCTGCTTGACGCGCTCCATCTTTTCAGAGGCAGCGGTGACGATCAGCTTGCTGGCAGGTGTCAGCGCCTTGCTGAGTTGAATCGCCGCGGTATTGACCCCGCCACCGCCGCCATGGAGGATTGCAGTCTGACCGTCCTTGAACTCACCTATCATGAAGACGTTCAGGAAAGCGGTTATGTAGGATTCGCAGACGCAGGCCGCCTCCTCGAAGCTCATGCTATCCGGTATCTTCATCAGATGGCAGGCATAGGCCACGGCGTACTCGGCATAGCCACCACCGCCCACCAGCGACATAACCCGATCGCCTGCCTTCCAGCCGGTGACGCCTGCTCCCAGTTCTTCAATAACACCAGCGACTTCCAGACCTAGAATCTCGGAATCTCCTGGCGGCGGCGGGTATTTCCCTTCTCGTTGGACCAGGTCTGGACGGTTCACCGTTGTCGCAAACACCTTGACCAGTACCTGACCTTCGCCTGCTGTTGGCCGCCCGGTCTCACCAACATTGAGCACTTCAACTCCCCCAAAACCCTCCATCAACACTGCCTTCATAGTTGTAACCTCCTGATGAATGAATGAAAATTAAACTTCTGAAACTGGATAAATAAGTTAGAACCATGTTTGGAACACAAATGTACCCAGTTAGCTGCTTTTTGTAAACACAAAATCCGTCATCAACACCTGCCTTGATTTATGATCCGATTTCTGCCATAACAAACCGGATTTTCACTGCTCCGGAAACGGGACATCTCATGCACATTATGGTCACCAACGACGACGGCATCCATGCCCCTGGTATCCTGGCCCTGGCAGAAGCTCTGCGGGATTTGGGCGAAGTCACGGTGGTCGCTCCCGACCGGGAGCGCAGCGCGGCCGGCCACTCCCTGACTCTGCACTCGCCCCTGAGGGTATTCAAGTTGCGGGATGGTTTCTTTGCCGTGGACGGCACACCAACCGACTGCGTCAATATGGGCATTCACAGCCTACTGCCATTCCGGCCCGATCTGGTGGTTTCCGGCATCAATCACGGCGCCAATCTGGGAGATGATATTACTTATTCCGGTACGGTGGCGGCCGCCATGGAGGCCACCTTGATGGGCATTCCGGCCATTGCCGTTTCGTTGGCCAGCTTCGAGCATAGTGATCATTTCCCGGTCGCCGCACAGGTTGCCGTGCGGGTGGCGCAACAGGTACTCGACAATGGTTTGCCGACTGACACCTTTCTAAATGTCAATGTGCCGGATTGTTCCGCACAAGAGATGAATCCGCCGCTGGTTACCCGTCAGGGCAAGCGTTCCTTTGTGGGTAACATAATCCACAAGACAGATCCCCGTGGTCGCAAGTACTACTGGATTGGTAGCGAAGAACCGGATTTCAATGATTACGAGGGTACCGATTTTTTCGCCATTAACCGTATGCATGTCTCCATTACGCCACTGCATCTTGATCTGACCAACTATGAATCCATGAAGATCATTGCCGGCTGGAACCTGTAGAGCCTGGCTGGACATCTGGACGGGTATTTGATATAGTGCCAAACTTCTCAGGGAGTCAGAATAAACTGATATACCAAATATTTGTTTGTTCTGACTCCCTTATGGGGCATTTGATGAATTTTGATTTTGCACGAAAAAAGATGGTTCAGGAGCAGATTGTAGCCCGTGGTGTCAGTGACCGTCGCGTGCTGGATGCCATGCTGAAGGTGCCGCGTCATATCTTTGTCCAGGAGGCCATGGCGGCCCAGGCCTACAGCGATTCGCCGTTGCCTATCGGCGAGAAACAGACTATCTCCCAGCCCTATATGGTAGCATTGATGACAGAACTGCTTGCTTTGACCGGCAAGGAAAAAGTGCTGGAGATCGGCGCCGGCTCCGGCTATCAAACTGCTATTTTGGCCACTCTGGCCGATTGGGTCTACACAGCGGAACGTATCCGGCCTCTGGCCCTGCGTGCCAGAAAATGCCTGGATTCGTTGGGGCTGTTTAATGTCATGCTCAGGATCAACGATAATGAGGGTAGCCCTGTCGGGTGGGAAGAAGAGGCTCCTTTCGATGCCATCATTGTCACCGCCGGAGCGCCTGATGTCCCTGATGTTCTTATCGACCAGCTGGCTCTCGGTGGGCGTTTGGTAATCCCGGTGGGGAGTGAGCATGCTCAGAAACTGATGAAAATTGTGAAGCAGGCCGACGGCTCGCTCGAATCTTTTTTTGCCGTTGATTGCCGTTTTGTTCCACTTGTTGGCAAACAGGGCTGGTAGCATCAGTCTGTACAGAGCCGGGGAGGCTGCGACATACCATGAAGAAAGACGATGATCTTCTGGACAATGGTTTTATAGAGGATGTGCCGCTGGCCGATGCTGCCTTGGCAATTGTTGAGGTGGGTGAACCTATTGTGTTCCTTGATGATGAAGTTGATAACGAGGAAACTGATGATGAGAAACTGCCCCTGACGGAATTGGAGAGTTTTGATGACGCCATAAAAATCTATATGAGGGATATCCAGCGGACACCGCTTCTAACCGCAGAGTTGGAAAAAGAGTGTGCCCGGGAAATCGAGAAGGGTAATAAGGCAGCCCGCAAAAAGATGATCGAGTCCAACCTGCGATTGGTAGTCAAGATCGCCAAGCGGTATATCAACCGCGGACTGCCATTTCTTGATCTTATAGAGGAAGGGAACCTGGGACTGATCAAGGCGGTGGAACGTTTCAGTTTGTCCAAGGAATGCCGTTTTTCAACGTATGCCACATGGTGGATACGTCAGTCCATTGAACGCGCCATGGTCAACCAATCCCGAACAATCCGCTTGCCGGTGCATGTATCCGACGACATAAACCGCATGCTGAAGAATGTCCGTATCCTGTCTCAGACACTACAGCGGGAACCGAGCGTGCAGGAAATTGCCGATGCGATGAATGCCAAGGTGCACAACGTACGTCGGCTGATGACCCTGTTGCGTCGCACCTGCTCCATGGAAACACCCATCGGTGACGGCAATGACTTTTTCCTGATCGACACCATTGAGGATATTACAATCGTGTCGCCTCCGGAATTACTGGAAAATATCAATCGGTACGAGAGGGTTTCCGAACACTTCGACAGCCTCACCGAGAGCGAACAGAAAATACTTACCCTACGTTTCGGT
>Ga0265294_10010252_pt1 | contig 10683 bp, 8 predicted proteins | sample MunlanPumphouse3_FD_192504 | JGI IMG/M metagenome (GOLD analysis project Ga0265294, IMG submission 192504) | Groundwater microbial communities from a municipal landfill in Southern Ontario, Canada - Pumphouse #3 | ecosystem: Environmental > Aquatic > Deep subsurface > Groundwater | place...
GCACCCCCTGGAAAAATACACCTGCTTAGAGCATTGTTTAACCAAAATTATTTGTAATTTTGAAATTTTACTGTTGCTTGCAGCAGGTGCGCTCTGCTCATGCAGGGCGCACACACGCGGTATAAAAAATTGCCGGTATAGTAGGTTATTCAAGGGTTGTAGCCCGCTTCAACTTTTGTGTAACTTGATAGGAAATCGCCCGCAATCGGCAACTTTTCATACCGCCAACGTTAGCGATCATGCAATGAAACCGAAGCAGCATTGAAAAACTGATGAAAACCCAACGCACAAATAGCACATTTGCAAGCCCCAAAACACAGGCTGATTCTTCAGCTTGCAAAAGAGCTATTTCTTTGCCGACGCGCGGGACGAAAAACAAAAGGACTGCCCCAATTATGAAACAGCCCTTTCAGTTAACCAACTTTAGTCCATCTGGTACCGTTACACCTTGGACATGGAGGAAGAGTATCAGAATCATCATCAAGCCTGATTACTTCTCCGCATTTTACGCATTTGTAGCGACCCTTTCCGGGTTTTTCACCTGTTGTGTACATAATAAAAAAATAAATAGATTAAAAACTTGTTCAATATTAATAATTGAACGATTATTAACTGCGCTTCTTAGTAGGACCAACTTTTACTTTTTCTCTTACAGTTGTGGCTGGTCTTCTAGTTGCCTCTCTTGCTGGGACAAATTGTCCTGTTCGAGCATCTCGAACTCTTGTCGATATTTTACTCATCACCTTTTATATTTTATTATAAAACTGTTATCACCTACTACTTAACCGAATCTAATTAATTTTCGTCACTGACGAAAAGAAAATATATCCAGTTAATTGAATAATGAAGCACGTGTATGAATAATGACAAAGAAATAGACAAAGAAATACTAAAGCAACTGAATGCTATATCTGATAATGAATGGCTGGATGTTATTGATAAATTAACTACGTATGTTCATTTTAAACTTAAAGGACGGACAATATTTGGAGCACATTCCGAACAAAATCTCGGGATTAATCCTGTAGAGTACTATGTTGATGATGCAATAGGAAAGTTGTTTAGTTTAGAATGGAAATGGCAATTCGAAAAATATTCATTACTGGAACAACTTCAGAGGGTAGTTGGTAGTATGATATCTACTAATGTAGAGAAGTTTAAAGCGAAAAAGGAAAGTATAATCTTAATGGATGAAGAAAAATTAGTTTCACTTGAGAAATCTGAAATTGATGGCAATGAAGTTCAATATTATGAAGTCTTTAAACAAGCATTAGAAGAATGTTCAAAAGATGATGAAGAATTGCAGTTATATGTAATGGCACTTGATGAATGTGCATCTTTTGATGAAATGGTTGAAACGACAGGTATTGAAAAGAAAAAGCTGTACGTACTACAAAAGAAAATGACACGGAGAGTAACGAAGTATCTAGACACAAATAAAGAACTGATAAAATGAGAATAAAAGCTAATAATATTGATAAATTCTTTGAGTTATCTAATGAAGCTTTTGAATCGGATAATGAATCAGTTTATAATGATTTGGGAGTTTCAAAGAAAGAATATTTAGATAAAAAATTTAAGATGATTAAAAGGCTTAAGTTAAAATCTAATGCTCAGCTGAATAAAGCGAAAAATGAAAACTTACTTAATATAGCATTGCAAAAAGTTCAAAGCATAATTGATTCAGCTAATGAATCTGTTAAAGAAGAATTGAAAAAATTAATCTTGACTCGTTCTCCACAATTCCAATTTAGAAATATTGAAAAATTAGAAGAGGAGGATTTAAAAGAGCTTTTAAGTGATTTGGGTATAATCGATATAATTGAGGATTTAGAAAAATTAGATAATGGCGATTAATAACGGAGCAATTGCAGCACAACGATTAATTAATGAATTTGGAATTGAACATCCAAAGGATTTTACTATCGAGGAATTAATTCATGCGAGGGATATAATTCTTGAAGAAAAGAAAATTTCAAATTCAGATGGTCGTATTGTCTTCGGTAAAACAAAAACAAAAATTTCGATAAATTCTGACATTAAATATATTGGGCGTAGAAGATTTACTTTAGCACATGAACTTGGTCATTTCGAATTGCATCATAATTTGAATACACATTTAGAAGATAATGCTTTAACATTAGATTATTTTAAAAATGGAGGTCAAGAATATGAAGCAAATCAATTTGCGACAGAATTACTTATGCCTAGTAATGCTTTTGTTAGTTTTACACATGAAAAGAAATTTTCACCTGATTTGCTCAGAAATATTGCAGAGCATTTTGAAACTAGTATAACTTCTGCGACTTTCAGATATCTAGAATTAGGACAGCACCCGATATTTCTTTTTCATTGCAGAGATAAAAAAGTTATTTACTGGAAAAACTCGGAGAATTATTACAGGAAAGTGAAAGACATTACACGTTTACAACCTCCGACAGATTCAGTCGCGATGGAGTTTTTTAATGACGGGACTATTTATAGTAAAGATGAATCCGCTCAGGAAATAGAAAAATCTACATGGTTTGAAACTGGCGAATATGATTCTGATGATGAATATTTTGAATATGCAATTGTTACAAAAGATTATAATACCGTACTAAGTGTAGTATGGGAAAATTGAAAATAATATTAAGAAATCCTTTGTGGTAGATGCTCAACGCTGCGATAATTATGTTCCTTTAGCTCTTTTAGTATTAACATTAATTGGAATTAATTTTTTTACGAATTTGCTAAAATTAAAACAAAGAAAGGAGACAAATATGGAACATAAAAGATATGTAAAAATAAACTGGAAAACTGGACTGACTTCGTTGGTCGAAATTTTTTTGGCTATTGGAACATCTATCGCAGCAGCGGGTGTTCTGGTAACGTACCGTCAATGCCTGGTCGTACAAGATGACACACGACCAAAACCAGCCAAAGAGCTTACCTTGCCAACACACGGATTGATAAAAAATTGATAAAAAATAAAACACGAATCGCTAATATGTAGCAAAATTGAAGGGTGAGATACGACACTAAAGATTCATTTACCGCTTCAACTCCTTAATGGTTTAATAGGGAATTCACACACAATCTGTCGCTTATGATACACACAAAGTTCTGAGCTATAAAAAAACTACAAAAATTAGAGTTTTATGAAATTATTAAAGATAGAAAAAAGAAATCGAGATAACTTCTGTAATAGAATGGCTCAAACATTATCTCCGATAAACCCAGTTACGCATTGGATTGATAAATGGAGTAGCCCATAATTCATAAATGTGAATAAAATAACAATATAGATTGCAATTAGAAATATATTCACTAAACTTGCAACAGCGAGTTTGGAAATTATCTCAATTCCATAATACACACGCGAGCCAGATATCTGAATAAATATCGTGCTTTTAATCTTGTCTAATAAATACAATATTTAATAATGACTGAATTAGTTAACTCACTCAGAGTAGAGTTCATCTACACACCTGTTGCAAATTATGCAATTCAACAAAACAGAATTCCCCTGATTCGTAAACTTGTTATTGAGAATCCGTCAGATATAGATCTGTTGGACTTGAAAATTAAAATTGTGGGTGAACCAAGTTTTGTTAATAGTTGGGAACATCGAATAGAAATTCTACCGGGGAAACAGCGAGTTGAATTAGATGTCAAGGATTTTAGATTATTAGCTTCTTACTTGTCCGATCTTACTGAAAAGCTATCAGGTGATCTAACAATTTCTATACATTCAAAAGACGACTTGATTTATACGAGAACTTACAACGTTGACTTACTAGCATACGACCAATGGAACGGAATCGGCACGTTGCCAGAAATACTCACATCATTTGTAACGCCCAATCATCCAGAGATATCCAAGGTTATTCAAAAGGCCTCAAAGATCCTTGAAAGCTGGACAGGTAATCCATCATTTAACGCTTATCAAACATTAAGTACTGATAGAGTCAAGAAACAATTGGGAGCAATATTTGAAGCGATTGCCAGCCTGGAAATTGTTTATTGCTCTCCCCCTGCTAGCTTTGAAAATGAAGGTCAGAGAATAAGAATGTGCGATATTATATTCTCTCAAAAACTTGCAACCTGCATCGATATGGCAATATTATATGCAAGCTGCATCGAAGCTGTTGGTTTGAATCCCTTATTAATCATAATCAATGGTCATGCCTTTGTAGGAGCATGGCTAATTGATGATTCATTTGCAGATAGCGTCAATGATGATATTTCATTATTAAAGAAACGTATTGCAAAAGGGATCAATGAGATTTCATTGGTTGAAGCCACATGCATGAATGCAGGACAAAAACAATCTTTTGATGAGGCAATAAACCAAGCAAATTACAAATTAGTAAAAGAAGATGATTTCGTACTTTTCGTTGATATAAAAAGAGCACGGTTAAGTGGTATTAAGCCACTACCTCAAAGAGTCAAAACATCGGAAGGATGGGAAATAATTGAAGACAAAAAAAATGTCATCAGAGAAAGTTTACAACCAGAAGAGATTACTGACGAAGGGGTTATAGAAACAGTAGAAACAAGCCAATTTTCAAAACAAAAACTTTGGGAGAGAAAATTATTAGACCTAAGTCTACGCAACAATCTTTTGAATCTCAGGATTACACAAAGTACCATTCAATTATTATCTGTTAATCTAAGTTCCTTTGAAGATGCACTCGCTGATGGTGATGAGTTTCAAATTTTAAGTAAGCCCGAAGAATGGACAAATCCCAATAAAAACTCCGGAGTATACCAGGCTATAAATATGTCAGACCCTATTGTTGACTTATTGAAATTTGATCTTTCTCACAAACGACTTCGCACATATTTAACAGACACAGAGATAAAATCTGCATTAACAAAACTATATCGTTCCTCTCGTTTGTCACTGGAAGAAAATGGGGCAAATACTCTTTATCTTGCGCTAGGTTTTTTAAAATGGTATGAAACATCAAATAGCGAATTAGCACGTTATGCACCTATACTATTATTACCAGTTGAGATAGTTCGAAAGTCTGCACAGATAGGGTATATCATCAGAAGCAGAGAAGAAGAACCATTCATGAACATCACCCTGTTGGAAATGCTTAAACAAGACTTTGGCATAACCATTAACGGCTTGGAAGAGTTACCACGAGATGACAGTGGTGTAGATGTTGTGAAAATATTCAGCATAATTCGACGGGGAATAATGTCACAACCAAGATGGGATGTGGAAAACCACGCATTTGTTGGTATATTCTCTTTCAACAAATTCATTATGTGGAATGACATCCATAATAATGCAGCTAGACTTGAAGAAAATAAAATAGTTAAAAGTCTTATTTCCGGGAAACTTGAATGGGAATGTTTGGATATTTCAAGTGATATTGACTTTGACAATAAATATAATCCTACCGAAATCGCATTGCCGATAAGTGCCGATTCTACCCAGTTAGAAGCAATAAGCGCTGCAACAGGTGATAACAGTTTTATACTACATGGTCCTCCCGGAACAGGGAAATCGCAAACGATAACGAATATTATCGCAAATGCATTATATCAGGGGAAAAAAGTTCTATTTGTTGCAGAGAAAATGGCAGCATTAACCGTTGTTCAAAAACGTTTGGCTGATATTGGGCTCGATCCATTTTGCTTAGAACTTCATTCCAACAAATCAAAAAAATCCACTGTATTAGAACAACTTAGAAAAACTACAGAAGTTATAAGAAAAACTTCTCCTCAAGAATTTGAAACCGAAGCGGAAAGGTTACATAATCAAAGAATTGAGTTAAATGAATATGTTGATGCGCTACACAAAAAACATCTTTCTGGGTATTCTTTGTACGATTCCTTTACCAATTATGCAGAACTAAAGAATGCATCTGATTCCATCCCTTTTGATGAAAAATTTATCGATGAATTGAGCAAAGAGAGATTCATTTCAATGTCTGATAAAGTAGAAGAATTACAGGATGTAGGAGCAATATGTGGACATCCGTATAATCATCCATTGACACAAGTAAAAACAAAACAATACAATCAACAAAACAAATCCTTAGCTCAGGAACTTATTCCGCAATACATTGATCTTTTAGAGATAAAGCTACAATATAAAAAAATGTTGTCTGATTTGCTTAAGATTGATGTATGCAACATAAGTAAGGATAAAACAGATAGTCTTGAAAAACTATGTAATCATATTGCATCTTTACCTGACACACCCTCAACATTAATTAGTATAAAATATCCCGAAAGGAATTTACCCAATATTATTGAAATTACTAAACATGGTGAAAAACGCGATATTTTTCGTGATTCACTATTAGTAGATTTCACAAAAAGAATATTGGAATATGATGCCGAACCAATTCTTTATCAATGGAAGGAAGTTAATCAAAAATGGTTTTTACCAAAACTAATTGGTCAAAATAAAATAGCTAAAGAATTGCGTTCATTTTCAACAACCAGAAAGGTAAACAAAAATAAAATCGAAGAATATCTTGAAATCGTAATCCGTTATCAAAAAGAACAGGAGAAATTGGATGAAAATGCAAGCACTTTATCTCAAGATCTAGATTTCTTATGGAATAATGGCAACTGTAACTGGGCTGCAGTTTCCCAAATTTGTGAAGAAATCTTGCAGATTAATCGGCTGATATACCAACTCGATGAGAACACTCTAAATGTAAATGAAATAAGAAGCAATCTGGCAAGCCATTTTTACGATGGAAGTCAATCATTTCTTACTTCAAAGGGAAAAATTGTCACAGAATTTATATCAATTGCTAAGGAGCAGAAAGAAATTGAAGAAAAACTAACTGATTTATTAAATATCGATTTTGAAACAAAACAGGACAACTCGAAAGATTGGACTGAATATTGTAAACAAAGTGCAAAGAACTGGTTGGCAAATCTTGATATATTAAGAAATTGGACCAGTTGGAATCGAATAAAAGATGAAACAAGTGAGATTGGGCTTAATTTGGTTGTTGATGCGTATTCAAATGGAAAAATTGAAAATCAGGAAGTCTTGGCAGCGTTCAAAAAGTCACTATTTAAGAGTTTATCAGAATACATTATCTCAAAAGATCAACGATTATCCATATTCAATGGAAAATTATTTGAAGGAAAAATCAAGAAGTTTAAAGAACAAAGTAAATACTTTGAAGAACTAACCAAAGCCGAGTTATTTGCCAAACTTGCTTCAAAAATACCCTCCTTCACACTAGAAGCATCAAACAGTTCTGAGATTGGAGTACTCCAGCGAGCAATTAGAAATAATGGCCGGGCAATGTCAATAAGGAGGTTGTTTGATTTAATTCCGAATCTATTACCCAGATTGTGTCCGTGTATGCTAATGAGTCCAATTTCTGTAGCACAATATTTTGAAGTTGAAAATGCGAAATTTGATCTGGTGATCTTCGATGAAGCTTCTCAGATGCCCACGTGTGAATCTATAGGTGCAATTGCCAGAGGAAAGAACGTAATTGTCGTGGGAGATCCGAAACAAATGCCTCCGACAAGTTTTTTCACAACAAATCATTTTGATGAGGAAAATGCTGATAAAGAAGACTTGGAAAGTATATTGGATGACTGTCTTGCTTTATCAATGCCATCAAAGCATTTGTTGTGGCACTATAGGAGTAAACACGAAAGTCTGATAGCATTTAGCAATTCAAATTATTACGAAAACAAGTTATTTACATTTCCTTCTCCTGATGATATTTCAACGAAGGTTACCAATGTATTTGTCCCTGGATACTATGATCGGAGTAAAACTCGACAAAACAGGTTTGAGGCAGAAGCGATAGTTGCAGAAGTTTCAAGAAGACTATCCGATCCTATTCTTTCTCAAAAGAGTATTGGGATAGTTACATTTAGTTCGGTTCAGCAAAATCTTATTGAAGACTTACTGAATGATGAATTCAGTAAGAACCCGGAATTGGAAAAAGTGGCATTAGAATCTTCTGACCCAATTTTTGTGAAAAACCTGGAGAATGTTCAAGGAGACGAAAGAGATGTAATATTATTCTCGGTTGGTTATGGACCCGATAAAGAAGGAAAGATTTACCTCAATTTTGGTCCATTAAACAGAGAAGGTGGCTGGCGAAGATTAAATGTCGCAATATCGAGGGCCAGATACGAAATGAAAGTGTTCTCTACATTACGTTCCGAACAGATTGATATAACAAGAACATCATCAGAAGGAGTAGCTGGTATTAAAGCTTTTTTGGAATATACTGAAAAAGGCAAAATCGCTTTACCAAATAAACAAATAACAAAAAAAGAAGAAACAGGTTATTTTGAAAAACTGGTAGAGGAGGAAATAAAGAAAATGGGTTACTCGGTCCAAACCAATATCGGTTGTTCAGGATATAGAATCGATATTGGTGTTGTCAATCCGGATAAACCATCAGAATACATATTGGGTATACTTACTGATGGAAAAACTTATCGAGCAGCAAAAACTGCTAAAGACAGGGAGATTGTTCAACCCACAGTTTTGAAAATGCTTGGATGGAATATCTATCATCTATGGTCTTTAGATTGGTGGGATAATCCTCAAAAAGTAACTCAAGATATTGTTAGAGTGATCAAAGAATTACAAGAATCTCAAAACAACAAGGAGACAGAATCCCAAAATGAAACGCAAGTACAAAAGCGAAACGATTTATCAAGTGTAAAACTTCAAAGTATAACACAGGAAGTTATTGAACCAATAAATAATTTTGAGGAGTACATTATTTGCATTTTAGATCAATCGTACCTAACTATTTCAGATGATTTCTTTAACTCTGGTATTTTATATGATATCAAACAACAAATTATCAAAGTGATGGAAATTGAAGCACCAATAAGTCATTCACTTTTATCGAAACGATTATTAAATGCCTGGGGAATTTCACGTTTAGGAATAAGGCTAAATGGTTATTTGACTTCTATATATTCTCAAATGGAATTAAACCAGACTAGTCAAGACGGAAATATATTTTACTGGAATAAAGGACAAAATCCATTAAGCTATAATACATTCAGAGTTCCCGCAGAAGGTGATCCAAAACGAAATGCCGAAGATCTACCAAAAGAAGAAATAATTTGTGGAATTAAGGATGTCCTATCAAATCAAATTAGTTTACCGGATGATGATTTGATCAGAGAAGTAGCAAAATTATTCGGATATACTCGTTTGGGTGGGAATGTTGAACAGGCTATGAGAATGGGAATTGAATATGCACTGCTTATTGGACTGGTGATCAATAAGGATGACCGTTTTGTATTAAGTTAAATTTTAAATCAATTATTTAGAAATCATCAATAAAAATTTTCGCAAAATATAATAAATAATTACACTGAGAATCACCCCTGCTGCTAGACCGAAAAGGAAGAGTTTGAGGTTAAGGCCGGTGGAGTTAGTTTTTTCTGAGAGTTGTTTGTTTACATTCATCAGTTTTTCGAAAGTGAGCTGAAGATTGCGGTGTTGTAGGATAAGGGATTCGTTTTCGATGGTTATGGTTTGAAGCAGGGTTTCGTACTCTTTTTTGGTTTGTTCAAGTGTGCTTTTGCTGACTGTAAGACTTTCACTTGCGATGGGTGGTTTGCCAGTCTGCGAGTTCAAGGGAGCGGATGTGTCATAAGATATCTGATGCGTTGAGGTCTCATTCAACAAGCGGAAGTTTTCATCACTGAGGCGCTGTAAATCGCTCTGTAGGATTGTTATCTGGGTTTCTTTTTTGTAGAGGCTATCGTTGAGGTTCCAGATTGCGGTGCTGTCGGTCTTAGTGATTGTCTTTTCAGAGATGGTATGTTTGGCTTTGCACCCCACCAAGAAGAGCAGGGTTGTTAAAAGAAAAAGGATCAGTGCAGCGGTTCTAAATGGAGTGGTGGTTACCGGTGCGATTGTAGGTGGTGAGCTTTCAGGTGGTGCACCAACTGGTACAGTTGAATGTTGAGCCTTTGATTTCATGATGCTTTTCTTATTGCTTCCAGAAACTTGTAGTAGTATCCCGCGATGGTTCTGGCGTTATCGAGTCCGTTGATGATCCGTCGGGCACCAAAGGGATCGTCGCGCTGGGGGTTGAAATAGTCTTCGAGCGAGCGTCCGGTGAAGTCGCCCCGGTTGGATTTGCCCAGGATCATTCCCTCAACCAGGATCTGGGCAGAGATGCTGGGATCCAATGCTAATTGGGGTTGTTCCAGGAGCGGCAGACTCATTAATTCTCCCATGTGCTCGTAATTCTCATACCAGGTGAGCTGCACATCGCCGCGGCCGTAAAAGATCTGATCCGGCCAGGTGTAAATCTGTCCACTCTGTTTTATCTTTCTCCCATATGATTTCCCGCGACCTTTCCCCCACTCTTCTATCGGTTGCATAGTATGGGCGGTTTCGTGATAGGATGTGGCCAGCATATAAGCTCTCCACCGGTCGTCGGTCACATCAAACTTATCAAATGCTGCAAGTTTGTGGAGAATCCCCTCCCGTTGGCGGTCGTTCAATTTCCCGCGGAAGAGAGATCGGTTGATTTCCTGAAAGAAAAGATGCCGGTTCATGATGTTGAGGGATTGAGTTTTGATTCCTTCATGTAGAAGAAAAATTGAAGTGGGTATTGGTTCATTTTGAGTACATTCTGAGTATTCTTTGGATTTATGATTATTCCTCAACTCGTTTGAAAGTACCACGAGGTGGTACCCGGTTTTCACAAT
>Ga0265294_10010253_pt1 | contig 10681 bp, 13 predicted proteins | sample MunlanPumphouse3_FD_192504 | JGI IMG/M metagenome (GOLD analysis project Ga0265294, IMG submission 192504) | Groundwater microbial communities from a municipal landfill in Southern Ontario, Canada - Pumphouse #3 | ecosystem: Environmental > Aquatic > Deep subsurface > Groundwater | place...
TAGGGGAGGAATCGTGTTTAAATGAATTAACTGAAAGTGGTTATGCTACTAATTTCCCCATAGACCCTGATGGTACTAAATATACCTATACTTCTGACGGAACCACCTATACCATCAAAGCTTCTTTGTCTAACAATCAAACTCTAACCTATAACCCTGATACAGGATACAGTGAATACCAAGGATTAGCTGGATATACCAAAAGAAAATCAATTACAGTTGCTTCTACTGCTTCTTTGACTAATTATCAAATGAAATTCATTGTTCACCGTTCTGACGGTTCAGATGACGGGGAAGATGTCTACATCGGCTCTTCTGGTTGCGAGAGCGATTATGATGATATCCGCTTTACTAATTCTTCTAACCAACTCCTAGACTACTGGATAGAATCTTCTGATTCTTCTTCAGCCACTATCTGGGTTGAAGCTGATTCCTTGGCATCAGGAAACACCACTCTCTACCTTTATTATGGAAATAGTTCAGAAACAACAGCTGTTTCTAATGGAGAAAATACTTTTGATTTTTTTGATGATTTTAGTGGATCATCTATCGATACGGATAAATGGGAAGAACGAGGTAACGCGCCTGGAGGAAATAATAGCGTATCAGAATCGATTTTAAGAATAAATATTCCAGACGTTGACGATAAAAGTTATGGTATTCGTACAAAAAATAATATCATAACTACTAATTCTATTGTAAACTGTAAAATTACTGGTTGGACAACACCTGTATACGGGTTTATATCATTAGCTGATCCTATATGGTATGGAGATTCTGCTTCATATTTTGAATTTGCTGGAACACATTATCAAACAGAAGGATTTAATAGTTGGGGTTTACGCACAAACACAACAAGGTATGATATAGGAACTAAACCATCTGCTCCTTTTATTTTAACGATGAAATGGAATACATCTAATCAGGTTTTGGTGTCTGATTCAGCATCTCAGTCAACAGGGTGGAAAACAAGATCATTATTAACTCTGCCAAATAAATTAGCATTATTTGGTCGTGATGTAACATCAACTTCTGGAGGCTCTATTTTATGTGATTGGATTCTTGTCCGCAAAAATACCACCACCGAACCCACTGTTTCGTCTTGGGGATCAGAAGAAAACATTTAAAAACCAGAGATTAATTTCTCTGGTTTTTTATTTACTTTCTACTATATTTACTAGTTTAACAATTCTTTGAGACCCATCAAACATTTTCTTTCTTTTGGTTGAAAAAGAAACAATACCATCTTTAATAGCATAAAGGGTATCGTCTTTTCCCATTTTAACGTTTTTACCGGGTATAATTTTTCCTCCTCTTTGACGAACAATAATTGATCCTATTTTTGCTTTCTGTCCATCAAAAAGCTTAACTCCTAAATATTTAGGCCTTGAATCTCTTCCCAAACGACTTGTCCCCGAGGCTTTGGTTTTTGACATTTTGACGTTTTGCTAATTTTAAGATAATATATATCTTATCAGCTTGTTATTAATAATATGCAAATATTAGCAAAAATTATTAAATTTGTCAAAGAAAATAAGAATGAATTAATACTATTTCTAACCGTTGTTTTAATATCTCTTCTTTCTTTTTCTTTGGGATATATTAGTGCAAAAATAGAAGAAAAAAAACCAATAATCATTAATTACAATGAAAAACACCCCCAAACATATTGCTTTAATTCCTGATGGTAATAGACGTTGGGCAAAAAAAAGAGGCCTACCAAGCATAATTGGACATACCAAAGGTTCTGACGCATTAGAGAGAATATTAAGCAAAACATTAGAATTAAATATTCCATATTTTACGTTTTGGGGTAGTTCTTTAGATAATATTACCAATAGATCAAAAAAAGAAGTTTCTTATTTGTTTGACATTTTTGAAAAACAATTTAAAAAATTATCTCTTGATAAAAGAATACATGATAATAAAGTAAGAGTTAGGATAATAGGGAAGTGGAAAGAGTATTTTCCAGAAAAAACAAAAAAAGCCATAAAAGAAGCAATAGAAAAAACAAAAAATTACAATAATTATAATTTAACTTTTTTAATGGCATACAATGGAACAGATGAAATGATTGATTGTATTAAAAAAACATGCAAACAAAAGGGGAGTGTCAACGAAAAAATAATAAAGCAAAACCTTTGGACAAAAGATTTGCCTTCTGTGGATTTAGTAATTAGAACTGGCTGTGAAAATGATCCTCATTTGTCTGCTGGATTTATGATGTGGGATATTGCTTATTCTCAATTATTTTTTTCTAAAACTTATTTCCCAGGTTTTTCTCCTAAAGAATTTGAAGAAATCATTAAAGACTACTCAAAAAGACAAAGAAGAAAAGGTGCATAAATTACTTGACAATTTTTATATTTAGTTTTATAATCTAAATAGATATTCATGAACGAAAAACTCATAGAGGTTGAGATGTTGGCCAGGCAAGGCCTGGTCCACGAGGCAATGGATATTGCCAAGAAAACAGGAATCGACGATGATCAGTGTGCATCGATAATAACCAAAGGGTTAACGTCAATGCAGATTAATTTTTCCTTCTTAGAAGGAAAAATAATCGAATAAAGAGGAACATAAATTCCTCTTTAAATTTGACAAATAAAAAATACTTAATTATAATATAGGGGAAAGGATTAAAGTACTTTATTATCAGTAATATTATTAGTCGCACAATGTACCTTAAGCGACACTAAATACATGGAAAACTCAAATAAGCCTATAATCAAGCATATTAATGACTTTTTAGACTATTGTGAAATAGAAAAAGGATTATCAGATAATACACAAAAAAACTATAATAGATATTTAAATAAATTCACCTACTGGATAAAAATATCTAATAAAGAAAATTTAAAACCTCATGAATTATCTCCTGAAGATGTTTGGAATTATAGATTGTTCTTAGCTAGATATACAGATGAACATAATAAGCTATTATCTAAAATAACCCAAAATTACTATTTAATAGCCCTTAGAGCCCTTTTAACTTACTTTGCTGATAAAGATATCATTTCTTTGCCAGCAGACAAGATACAGCTTCCCAGAGACACTAAAAAAGAAAAATTAGTTAAGTTTTTATCATTAGATCAAATAGAAAAACTATTACTAGCTCCTGATACTGAAACTACAACTGGCCTAAGAGATCGAGCCATATTAGAGTCTTTGTTTTCTACAGGATTAAGAATAGCTGAGTTAGTTGCTTTAAATCGAGAACAATTTAAAAACCTTGAAAATAAGCAAGACTTAGAATTAAGCATTATTGGTAAAGGAAAACATCCTAGGGCTGTATATTTTTCAGAAAGAGCTCTTTTATGGGTCAAAAAGTACCTTAAAACACGCGATGATGATGAAAAGGCCCTATTTATCCATTATAGAGCTAAAAAGGCCTTAGAAGGCCGTTTAACGCCTCGTTCTGTACAAAGAATAGTTAAGAAATATGCTACTATGGCTAATGTACCATACTTTACAACTCCTCATACTTTAAGGCATAGCATGGCCACAGATCTTTTAAATCAAGGCGTTGATTTAAGAACTATTCAAGAATTTCTTGGACATAGGAATATAAGCACTACACAAATATATACCCATGTAACTAATAAGCATTTAAGAGATGTACACAGAAAATATCATAGTGGAAAAAATTTAAAAGATTAATATATTAAATGTCGCACAATATAATTTGACAAAAAAATAATAAAGAGTAAAATAATTATAGTACCTTGAGTTGATTATATTATTTCTTCTTAACTAACATTTCCGCATGATTATATTTATAATCAACTCATTTATTTTTATGGAGATATCAATTGATATCTCCATTTCCCTTTTTATAAGCTATTAACTTGTTTTAATATTTTTAAAAAGTCATCTTTTTTAAGAGACGCTCCCCCTACTAAAACTCCATCCATTTGTGATTCAGAGATATAAGAGCAAACATTACTAGAATTAACACTGCCACCATAAACAATTTTTATTAATTGAGATATTTTTGCTCCATATTTATTATTTATTAATTTTTTAATAAATATTTTTACTTCTTGTATTTTTTCTGGTTCTGCAAACTTTCCAGTACCAATTGCCCAAATAGGTTCATAAGCTAAAACAATATTTTGAATTTTATTTTTTGAAATTTCTTTTAATCCCTCCCCTATTTGATCTTTAATTATTTCAAAGGTTTCACCGTTTTCTCTTTGTTTTTCGTTTTCTCCAATGCATAATATCGGCATCATTTTTTTATCTAATATTTCTTTTATTTTCTTATTTATTTCACTATTAGACTCATTAAAAATATTTCTTCTTTCTGAATGCCCTACAATAACATAATCTGCTCCAGCACTTTTAATCATTGAACAAGAAACCTCTCCCGTAAAAGCTCCTTCTTTATAAAAACAATTTTGAGATCCTAAAAATATATTTTTGAATTTTTCTTTTAAGCTAAAAAGATATGGAAAAGGAGGGCAAATAATTAAATCAACATTATTACAACTTCTCATTTGTTTTTTATAGGAATCAAATAATTTTTTTGATTCTTTTAAATTGCCTGGATTACATTTCCAATTAGCAATAATTAAATGTTTCATATGATTAAATTATTAAAATTAATAATACCTAAGCTTAACATCGTTATAATTATTCCTGCAATTAAAACTCCTATAAATATTGCCGGCAAAGCTTTTTTAAAAGGAATGTTAAAAAGAAAAGCACAAGCACTACCTGTCCAAACTCCAGTTATTGGAAGAGGAATTGCTACAAAAAGAGCTAAGGCTAATGTTTTTGATTTTTCAAATCTTTGACTATGTTTTTTTCTTGTTTTATTAAAAAACCATTCAAAAATTCTTTTAAAGAATTGGCTTTTAGAAGAAAGAAAATTAGAAACTTTTTCTAAATATAATAACAAAAAAACACTAGGAATCATGTTCCCTAAAACAGAATAAAAAAAAGCTGATAATGGACTTAAATCATATTGAAATAAAGCAATTGGAATCGCTCCTCTTAATTCACATATTGGTGTCATGGCAATTAAAATTGTTTTCAGTTCTTCAAACATGCTTCTTTTTTTCTTAAAAACATTGCTTGGTCTTCTGGAGTAATAGTTAATATTTCCATATTAGCTCCCATTTCAAAACCAGCTAATTTATTAATTCTTGGAAAAAAATTCCAATACCAATGAAAATATGCGCTACAAGAACCTTGTTTGCAAGGAGCACTATGTAAATAAAAATTATATGCTGGTTTATTTAAAACAATATTATACCTAGTTAAAATTTCCTTAAAAATTTCAGCTAAACTTTTTATTTGTTTTTCTGTTATTTCCTCAAAAGAAGCTGAATGTTTTTTAGGAGAAATAGTAACTTGAAAAAGAAACTTAGGAGCAAAAGGACAAAAAGCAATAAAATCGTTATTTTCAAAAACAATCCTTTTTTTAAATTTCTTTTCTTCTTTATTGATTTTGCATTGTAAACAAGAATTATTTTTCTTAAAATATTCCTTAGAATTAGAAAGAATTATACTTAATTCTTTATCAATTAATGGAGATGTTAGTATTTGAGAATGTGGATGATCTTGACTTGCTCCTGCTTCTTTTCCGTGATTTTGAAATATTAAAATATATTTTACAAAATCATAATTTTTTAATTCATTATATCTTTCTTTATAACAATAAATTAATTCTTGAATCCTTTTGACACTCAGCTGAGCTATTGGTTTATTATGTTCTTTAGTAATAACAATTTCATGAAAGCCTCCAGAAGTAATTTTTAAATGAAATTTATTTTCTTTTTTTTCTTTAATCTTTTCTTTTGAGTTAAAAACTGGATATTTATTAGGAATAACCATTGTGGTCCATTTCTTCAAATCATTGACTTTTTTACCTTGATTAAAAATTAAAATTGGCTTTTCTTGGGTCTCAATATTACAAAAAGGACAATCATTTGTCTTTTTTAATCTTAATTTTCTTTTCGGAGCAACAATAACCCAATCATTCGTTAATAAATCATACCTTAATTCTGTTTTTTTATTCATATACATATATTAACATTTTTTAAATAAAAAAAGAAGGTTACCGTTTATCTACGAGTAACCCTTAGGAAGTTATCAGCTTTTTCGAATGCTCTTCGAGTGTTAAGTTCCTTTTCGAAACCTAACTTTCTGTGTGGACTTACTGTTCTCGGAAGAACAATTTTCTTCGACTTGATGAACATTGCTTGTCTCTTTTCAAAATTAGTTATAAAAAGAAACATTATCACTGAATAATCTGGATCCAATCTCATTTCTCCTGGCAAATTTTAAATTTACCTATTCCAATATAAAGCTATTTTCCTATTCTGTCAAGACAATTGATCCATCCCTAGTTACTGCAATCATATGCTCAAAATGAGCACAAAGAGAATCATCTTTTGTTACGTATGAATAACCATCTTTTCCTTTTTTAATCCTTGTATCTCCAATAGAAACCATTGGCTCAATACAAAAAACCATACCCTCTTTTAAAACGCTTCCGGAATGCCTTTCTCCAAAATTCAAAACATCTGGTTCTTCGTGAAGTTCTTTTCCTATACCATGACCACACAATTCTCTAACAACATCAAATCCTTGCTTAACAACATATCTTTCAATTGTTTCTCCAATGTCCCCAAAAGTAACTCCTGGTCTTACTTTTTTAATTCCTCTCTTAAGTGCTTTTTTAGTCACCCTAACCAGTCTTTGTGTTTCTAAATCAACTTCTCCAATTAAAAAAGTTCTAGCCATATCCGTATGAAGTCCATTTTTTAAATTTGGGTATTTCTTTTCATCAATTTTTCCAGAAATAAACTTACTTAAAGGAAAAAAAATACCTAAATCTAAACTTAAAATATCTCCATTTTTAGCAATCTTATTAGGTAAGCCATGAACAATTTCTTGATTTATTGAAAAACAAAGACAAGATGGAAAACCATCTTGACCCTTAAAATTACATTTTCCTCCTGCTTTAATTATTAACTCCTGTGCTTTTTTCTCTAAATAGTCTCCACTTACTCCGATTTTAACTTCTCTTTCTAGCTCATCCATTACATTTGCTAATATCATCCCTCCTTGCTTCATTACTTGTATTTCTTCTTTAGTTTTAATTGCAATCATATTTTTTTCAAAACATCTTCAAAAACTTTTTCTATTGATTGTTCTCCATCTATTACAATCAAACGATCTTCTTCTTTGTAATAATCAATTACTGGTTCTACTTCTTTTTTAAACCAATCTAATCTTTTTTTGATACTTTCTATTTGATCGTCTTCTCTTTGCATTAATTCTCCTCCGCATTTGGAACATTTTTCCATTTTTCCATCATAGATATAAATTTCTTTACATTGACTACAATATCTTCTTTTTTCAATTCTTTCTATTGCTTCTTTGTCTGAAATATCTATTAATAAGGCTTTTGTGTTTTTATTCCATTCATACCACTCCAGTGCTTCATCTAATAAAAATGCCTCTTTAATTTTTCTAGGAGAACCGTCTATTATTATTCCTTTAATGTCTCCTCTATTCTTTAATTCTTCAAGTTTTTTAACCCATAATTGAAAAACCACTGGCGTTCCAACCAATCCCCCATTATCAATGGTTTGAGATATTTTATTTCCAGTAAAATCATTAATTTTCTTTCTTTCTCTTAATAACTCCCCGCTACCAACATAATCAAACCCCATCTTTTCTCGCAAAAGCTCCATTTGTGTATCTTTTCCTGCTCCTGCTTTTCCTAATAAAATAATAATTAAAGGATTTTCCATAATTAAGAATCGTATTCTCTCATTTCTAATTGAGAATTAATTTGTTTCATTGTTTCTAAGGCAACGCTAACAATAATTAAAAGAGATGTTCCACCAATTAAAAATGAAAATTGTTGAACCCCTGTAAAGGCTTGAATTATTGAAGGCATAACAGCAACAAGACCTAAAAATGTTGCTCCGATTATTAAGACTTTGCTTAAAATGCTTTGTAAATATTCTGCTGTGTTTTGTCCTGGTCTTATTCCTGGAACAAATCCTCCCATTTTTTGTAAATTAGATGAAATATTTTTAGGGTCAAATGTAACAGCAGTATAGAAAAAAGTAAAAACAAAAACTAGTATAAAATACAAAATTCCATGAATAAGTGGGTTTTGCATAAGATCACTAAGCCAACTAATATTTAAAAAATTAGCTAACATGCTTGGAATCATTAAGATAGAAATTGCGAAAATAATTGGAATAACTCCTGCTGGATTAATATTTAATGGTAAATAAGTTGAAGCTCCTCCGTATAATTTATTTCCTCTAACTCTTTTAGCATAAGAAATCGGTATATTTCTTCTTCCTTCATTAATTAAAACAACTCCGATAATTACTAACAAAGCAAGTATAAAAAAGGCCATATAATAAAAAATTTGACTACCTTCAAACAAAGTAAACATTTGTCCAACATTAGATGGAAAACTAGCAATAATACCAGCAAAAATTAAAAGCGAAACACCATTGCCAATTCCTTTTTCTGAAATTAATTCACCCAACCACATCAAAATAGTAGAACCTGCTACTATAGTTAAAACAGAAGCAACCATTAAAGATAAAGAAATTTCCGCAATAGCTCCTTGAGATTTTAAAAACATTAACATTGCAAATCCTTGTAAAGCTGCTAAAGGAATTGATGCAATTCTAGAGTATTGATTAAATTTTTGTCTTCCTTGTTCCCCCTCTTCTTTATACATTTTTTCAATTTGAGGAAAAATTAAAGTTAATAATTGAAAAATAATTGTTGCTGTAATATAAGGACCAAGCCCAAGCATTACTATTGAAACCCTGTCTAAAGCTCCTCCTGTAAAAAGATTTAATAATCCAAAAGCTTCATTTCTTGCAAAAAATTCTTGAATTCTTAATATATCAATTCCTGGAACAGGAATATTGGCCATTATTCTAAAAACCAAAAACACCCCAAGAACAAATAGTATTTTATTTCTTAAATCTTTTGACTTAAGGACACCTATTAATTTATTAAACATAATATTTTTATATTATTTTGCCTTGTGCTTTTTCTATTTTTTCTTTTGCTTTAGTAGAAACTTTACATCCTTGAATTGTCAATTGTTTGGTTAGTTCTCCCCTTGAAAGAATTTTTACTAAAGGAATCTTGCTACCAGTAGCCCTACTAATAATTTTAGCCTTAACTAATATTTCAGGACTAATAGTATCTCCTGAATTAAACTTCTTTTCTAATGTTTCTATATTAACAATTGTGTTTTCAGATTGAACATTAAATCTATATCCTCTTAATTTAGGATATCTTTTAATCCAACCCCTAATTAAGGGTTTAAATTTTGCACCAGCTCTTCCTTTTTGTCCTTTTCCTCCTTTCCCAGAATAAGTTCCTTTTTTTCCACCTCTACCAACTCTTTTCTTTTCTTGTGGTTTATTTTTTGGTTTTAGTTCGTGTATCTGCATTTTATTTCTTTAATTTTTCTAATGCTTTCATTGTTGCTTTTGCATTATTTAACTTATTTGTTGTTCTACTCAAAATTTTTGATGATATGTCTTGAATTCCAACTAAAGAACAAACAACCCTTACTGTTCCGCCAGCAACAAGTCCTCTTCCTTTTTTCTGTGGTTTTAATAAAATTACTGATGGTCCAAACTTAGCCTGTACTTCGTAAGGAATGGTTCCATCAACAATAACAATTTCTTTCATGTTCTTTCTTGCTAATTTTGTTGCTTTCTCAACTGCTTGAGAAACATCAAGACCCTTAGCAACACCAATTCCTACTTTTCCTTTTTTATCTCCAGCAACAATCACAGCTCTAAACTTTAAATTCTTTCCTCCGCCAGTAACCTTAGTTACCCTTGCTAAATCTAAAAGCTTAGATTCAATATCATCTTTTTTTACTTCTTTAAATGGTCTTTGATTTTTTTCTTTTTTAAACATATTTTTTAAAACTTAATTCCCCCTTCTCTTACTCCTTCTGCTAAAGCTTTAACCCGACCATGATATTTATATCCTCCCCTGTCAAAAACAATTTTATCAATTTTATTTTCTTTTGCTTTTAATGCTAAATTAATTCCTACTTGTTTAGCAATTTCTTGTTTCTTTCCTTTTAATCCTGTGTCATTAACTGAAGCTATTGTTTTTCCTTGTTCGTCATTAATCAATTGTGCATAAATATGATTATTAGATCTAAAAACACAAAGTCTGGGTATATTTAAATTACCTTTAATTTTAGCTCTTACCCTTTTATGTCTTTTTATTCTTTTTTCTTTTGTTTCCAACATAATCATAAATTATATTAACCTCCAGCTGCTTTTTTACCAAGCTTTCTTTTGATTACTTCGTCAACATACTTAATTCCCTTACCTTTATATGGTTCAGGTTTTTTTACTCTTCTTACTTTTGCTGCTACTTGACCCACTAATTCTTTATCAATTCCCGTTACAATAATAATATTTTTCTCAACTTTAAATTCAATTCCTTCTTCTGCATTTACTTTTACTGGATGACTATAACCAACATCTAAAAATAAATCTTTTCCCTCAACTCTTGCTTTAAAACCTACTCCATTAATTTCTAGTCTTTTTTCAAAACCTTTGGTTACTCCTTCAATCATGTTGGCAGTTAAAGTCCTCATTAATCCCCACAAAGATTTTGTCTTTTTATCTTCTTTTAATGGAGAAATTTT
>Ga0265294_10010254_pt1 | contig 10681 bp, 10 predicted proteins | sample MunlanPumphouse3_FD_192504 | JGI IMG/M metagenome (GOLD analysis project Ga0265294, IMG submission 192504) | Groundwater microbial communities from a municipal landfill in Southern Ontario, Canada - Pumphouse #3 | ecosystem: Environmental > Aquatic > Deep subsurface > Groundwater | place...
TTTTAACAACGCGAATTATGTTGTTAGTTGAAACACTACCACCAGCAAATGAATCTATTAAATCTGGTTCATTTATTGCTTTAGTATTTGCATATGCTTCGTAAACTGTTGGTGTTTCATCATAAAAAATATTAATTCCATCTAAATCTTCAGCTGTTTTACCAACTATCCAAGGTAAAAAATCGTTTTTGTAGTCTTCATATGTGATATCTGAGTCCTCTCTTACATCACTATCGCCCCATACACCAGCTTGATAATGTCCACTACTATCTTCTTCAAATGAAATATACTGAATTTCACCAGTTTCTTTTGAAATATCAATATATGCTACACTCCAGAAATTATCACGTGGTGGTCTACAAGTACAAGCTACAAAAGCTACTTGATATTTAACATAATCTCTCATTTCATATTCAAAAAGAATTGGCATGTCTTTTACTAATTCAGAACCATGTCCATCAAGATGAGGGAAACTTAAGATTGTCATATCAAATTCAGACTCAGTCGTAGCTTCAGTTGTATTTTTATCACAACCAATAAAAGCTAAACTGACAAAACCGATTAGAATTGTTAAAAATATCTTTTTCATATTATGAACAGCCTCCGCCGCCGGCGTCTTCTGTTGAGCCAGCATAACTATCGTATCCGCCAACATTCCAAACATTTTCATATCCTAGAAAATCTAAAGCTGCTTTAACATATCCTGCACGTGTTCCGCTTTTACAGAATAAAAGAATGTTTTGATCTTCACAGAACAATGTTCTTAAAGCTTCTTCATTCATGATATCTTCTTCAGCAAATACCCAGTCACCATCAGTACGTACAAGAATGTTTTCTGTTTCTAAGAATGTGAAGAATGGAATTACAGTTGAATCTTTGTGCCACCCTGTCAATGTATCAGTTAAATTTCTTAAGTCAACAAATTGAACATCTGTTCTTGCTGCATAGTAATCAATAAATTCATCACTCATGTTAATTTCTTCAGGCAATGAATTAATCATTGCAGGATGTTGCATAACGATGTCATATTCTCCGTCACCGAAAACTTTGTTTTCTCCAGCATATGTTCCTAAACCACCGGCATTATAAACATGTTCATAACCTAAAGAATCTAATGCATCTTTAACAAATCCAGCACGTGTACCACTTGCGCACATTAATACTATGTATTTGTCTTCATCAAATAGAGCTTTTAAAGAACTAGAACTTTTTATTGCATCTTCAGTAAAACTCCAGCCATCTACTCTTACCAAAATGTCAGAGTATTCTAAATAGTCAAAAAATGGTATAAATTCAAACCCACGAATCCAGCCATCAGCCATTTGATCATCAAAATTTCTTAGATCAACAAATTGGTAATCAGAATTAAATAAATAATCATCTACCGTTTCCATTGTAATTGTTTCCGGAGCTGCAACAGGTGTAGTATCTACAGTCGTTGTTTTTTCGCATCCGATAAATCCAATAGCTAAAAAAGCTATTGTGAAAATTGCAAAAATCTTTTTCATTGTAAACCTCTCCTAATTTTTTTAATTTAACAAACTTATTAAAAAGTTCATTATTTTTTTTAAAACAATAAAAGAGAACAAACACTACTTAAAAAATTGCTAGCGATTGTTCTTCTATAAAATTAATTATTCACGAATAAAAACTAACTTATTATTCGTAAGAATCTGCATAATGTTCTAACGCTGCTTTAGCTATATCTAGCAAAGCTTCTGCTGTAACTGTAGCACTAGCTTCAGAGTCTAAATATTCATGCACATCTAAACTGTCTAAATCATCAGTTTCATCAATCAATGCTTGAGCTAAAGTTCCGTTATCTATAACTGCTTTTCCCCAACCTGATGATTCAGTGTGTTCTAGAACATCAAAATCTGTAATTTTTCCACCTACAATTGTTACATCTACTTTTACAGTGCCGCCAAACCCATCAGTTTCTAGAGTTAAAACAACACCAGTTTTTGTTTCTTCACCAGCTACAACATCAACTATTCCGTATTTTTGTGGATATCCTATAGTTGCTTCAGTTGTTCCTTTTGAATCACAAGCTGTCAAAGTCATAGCTACAAGTACTAGTAACAATAAAGAAATTTTCTTTAACATTTTCTTCTCTCCCTTCATATTTTATTGACATAAAACATTATCATTATTGTCTTATGTCACTTTTGTTATTGACATAAGACATTATAACATAAGTAGGATTAAATATAAATCTTTTTTTAACAATAGTTGGCAATAATTATTACATATTATTTTAAAATTCATTATGTTTCATTAGTTATGATAATTATGGTAAAATAAGAGTATGTTTTAAGGAGGTATAATTATATGTCATATAGTAAAGTAGTTATCGTTGGTACTGGTTTTGTTGGTATGAGTTATGCATATGCTCTTGTTAATCAAGGTACTATTGAAGAATTAGTCTTAGTTGATGTTAATAAAGATAAAGCTGAAGGCGAAGCGATGGACTTGAATCACGGTTTAGCTTTTGCACCTAGAAAAATGACTATTAAAGCTGGGGATTATAGCGAATGCAAAAACGCAGGATTAGTTGTAATCACAGCTGGTGTTAGCCAAAAACCCGGTGAAACAAGAATAGATTTGCTAAAAAGGAATGCAAAAATCATTCAATCTGTAACAAGAAACATCATGTCTTCTGGCTTTGACGGAATTATCCTTGTAGCTTCCAATCCAGTTGATATCTTAACATATGTCTCATGGAAAGAATCTGGACTTCCTGTTAACAAAGTTCTTGGTAGCGGTACATCACTAGACACAGCGAGACTTAGATATGAAATCTCCAAGTATATTCATATTGACGCTAGAAACATACACGCATACATTTTAGGAGAACATGGTGATAGTGAATTTGTGTGTTGGTCTAAAGCCTATGTCGGAACCAAACCAATGCTCGATGTGATAGAAAGTATGAAAGAAATAAAATTTGAAGATCTTGACCATATCTATATCAAAGTTAGAGATGCAGCTCAAGAAATTATAAAAAGAAAAACTTCGACTTATTACGGAATCGGAATGGCACTAGTTAGAATAACAAATGCAATTTTTGACAATGAAAATAGTATTATTCCCGTATCTGTATATAACAATGGAGTTTATAACATTGATAAAGATATTTTCATCGGCTTACCAGCTGTTTTAAATCGTGATGGAGTTCATCATGTAGTTAACTTGAAACTATCTTCTGAAGAACAAAACAAACTCAATATATCCGCAAATATAATCAAAGAAAGTCTAAACAAAATGGAACTGGAATAAAATATTCTGTTTTAAGCATACAACTAATATAATAAAAACTGCAATTAATCTATTTTAAAATAGTTAAATTGCAGTTTTTTTACTTGATTTTTGAATCTAAATATACGCTACAAAAATATAATGGATAATGCAATTAGTAATTGTGCTGAATAATATGTAGATAAGTTGATAATTGTAAACAGATTATTCTTCTGTTCCTTAAAATAAATTGGAGCTAAAACTAAATCAGATATACCAAATAGTATCCCGCCTATTAAGAAACTAACACTATACAAACTGAATGATAATTCAAACGCTTGTGTAATCGCTAACCCCACCATAGTAAAAATAACAAAAGAATATATGTAAGTCATCCATTTTAATTCTTTAAAATCAATCTTCATCATCTTACTTCCAAAGAAAACAACTCCTGTCATTATGGCCCCAATAATTAAAGAAATATAGTTGAAACCAACAAAAAATGACATTGCCAGTATATAAAATATATGGCCTATCAAGAAAATAATCATTCCTTTTGTTATTTGATAAAACTTTCTTTCTTTATAAAAATACTGCAATTCTAAGAATAAATCTCCAATCACTCCCGAAACCAGCCCAATGCCAATAAAAATAAACAATCTTGAATACTTTAACTCTAACAAAAGTGGCTGAACACCATTATCCAAAATGATATATTCATAAACTCCATACGCAAAAACTAATACAAAACTAAAGCTTGTAAAACCTTTATAATAAAAACCTTTAAGCCTATCTTTCTTAATTATGCTATAAATAAATAACCCCCATAATATGAAAAATATCGCTAACAATAGATAAATCATATTCATCCTCATTTCAGTTAATAATATTTTAATATCTAAGATGATTTTATCATAAAAATAATATTATATGTTTAAGTTTGATGAATTTTACAATTTTTTTAATTTTTACGTAAAAATAACTAAAAATACTACTTAATCAAGATTTTTTTCTTTACTTTTTGACATTTTGTGATAAACTTAATTGTTTGCTTGGTTTTATAACAACAAATAAAGATTGGACTTGATAGAATGAGAAATAAAAATATTATAAACGTCGGAGTAATTGCACATGTTGATGCAGGAAAATCAACATTAGTTGATGCTTTACTTAGACAAAGTGGAGTTTTCCACGAAAACGAGGTTATAATCGAACAAGTTATGGATAGTAACGATATTGAGCGAGAAAGAGGAATAACAATTTACTCTAAGAATTGCGCAATTGAACATAAAGGAACTAAAATAAATATTGTCGATACACCTGGGCATGCTGACTTTTCTAGTGAAGTAGAACGTATTATGAATACAGTTGATACAGTTATTCTTCTTGTAGATAGTAGCGAAGGCCCTATGCCGCAAACAAAAGTCGTACTTCAAAAATCTCTACAAATTGGTTTAAAACCTATTGTATTCATTAACAAAATTGATAAAAAAGATGAAAGAGCAATTGAAGTTGTTGATATGTGTTTTGATTTATTCGTTGAACTAGGAGCTAATGATGAACAACTAGATTTTCCTATAGTATACGGAGTCGCTAGAGATGGCATCGCAATGAAAACCATTAATGATGATAGTGATAATCTAGAGCCATTATTTGAATGCTTATTAAACCACGTTAAACCTTATCCCGATAATTCAGATGAGTCTTTGCAATTACAAGTATCATCTTTAGCTTATGATGACTACTTAGGTAGATTAGGTATCGGAAGAATAACAAGAGGAACAGTTATAAGTGGTAAAACATATAAACTAAGCAAAAGAGACGGTAGCGTTATAAGTGCAAAGGTAACAAAACTATTCGTAAACGAAGGCCTTAGCAAAGTTGAAAAACAAGTAGCTTATGCTGGAGATATAGTAACATTTAGTGGAGTTTCACATATATCTATTGGAGAAACATTATGTGATGAAAATCTTGTTGAACCAATGCCAATGATAACGATTGAAAAGCCTACTTTATCAATGAACTTTTTAGTTAATGACTCTCCTTTCGTTGGAAGAAGCGGCAATTTAGTTACTTCTAGACAAATCAGAGCTAGATTAATTAAAGAATTAGAAACAAATGTTGGTTTAGAAGTTGAAGAATTAAAGAATCTTGAAGGTTTTAAAGTTAATGGTAGAGGCGAATTACATTTGTCTATCCTTCTAGAAAAAATGCGTAGAGAAGGTTTTGAATTAAGCGTTTCAAAACCAGAAGTAATTGTTAGAATGATTAATGATAAAGTTCACGAATCATACGAAAAAGTAATAGTCAATATACCCGATGAATATGTTGGTAGTATAATTCCACAATTCAATAACAGAAAAGGCGTTATGCTTAATATGTCTACCCAAAACGGGACTACTATATTAGAATATTCAATCCCTACTAGAGGATTAATTGGTTATAGAAGTGAATTTATAAACACTACACGAGGTCAAGGAACAATGGAAAAATCCTTTGATTCATACAAACCTTACGCAGGAGAAATTGAAAGCAGACGTAATGGTGTATTCATCGCAAAAGAAGCGGGAAAAACAATGGCATACAGTTTATTCAACTTATCTGAAAGAGGAAGAATGATTGTCGATCCAGGCGTTGATGTTTACGAAGGGATGATTGTAGGGTTTAACTCAAGAAGCAATGATTTAGTTGTAAACCCCTGCAAAAACAAACATTTAACTAATACTCGTTCAAGTAGTTCTGATGAAGCTATCAAGCTTTTAGATCCTTTAAAATTCACTATGGAAGAAGCTTTAGAATTGATTGAGAGTGACGAATTAGTTGAAATAACACCTACTGATATTAGATTAAGAAAAAAAGTTTTAGATGGTAATGATCGCAAAAGATATTACAGATCAATTGATAAATTTTAATTCAAATATACTATTGATAACAAAGCCCCTTGAATATTCAAGGGGCTTTGTTTGTTTAAATATATATTTAAAAAGAAACATCAATTATTAAGTTTTTTCATTACTTTCTTGACAAAAACATTTACAATTTTTTTATCAAATTGTGTTCCTGAACATTTACGCAATTCCTTAATCGCTTGTTTTTGAGTAAATGGTGTCCGATATGGTCTTAACTCCGTCATTGCTTCATACGCATCAACAACGGCGATAATTCTAGCTTCCAGCGGAATTGCTTCTCCTTTTTTTTGGTCTGGATATCCCGTTCCATCCATTCTTTCATGATGTGATCTAACGCATGAAGCGATATTTTCATACTGATTAATAGTAACAAGTACCTCGTACCCCATAATTGTATGAGTTTTAATAATATCCAATTGTTTCTCATCAAGTTTACCCGGTTTATCAAGTATCTCGTTAGGTATAAAAAGTTTACCGATATCATGAAACATTCCTGCAATTTTTAATTCAACTAAATTTTTATGTTCTAAATGCAATTCTTTGCCTAATCTCACTGCGATATCACTAACCCTAGTAGAATGATCGATTAAAGATTTATCAAAAGAATAAAATTCACTAAAATCCAAAACATAGTCTAAATCAGATGCATCTCTAAAAATTTTCACACCTTCACGAGACAAAACATTAATGATTTTCAGTCTTTCGTTAGAAGGAAACTCATATTTAAAATTGTTGAACTTATCAAAATTTTTTTTCCAAAAGTCTACATTTCTCGGCAATAAGATATCGTTTTTTTGTACACAAAAATCAGATGCCATAGCATTAAAAGTAAATACATTTTTTGTAACCATATCATACCACCTTGTTCCTCATTATATTTAATCAACATAATTATCTTACATTTTTCATTTAAATACAACGGCATATATGTCATACATTTTAATAAAAACACATATTTTTAGCGAAAAAAAAGGAATTTTCACAATTCCTTCTTTAGTCTATCTATTAAAAATTCTTTACATTCGATATTTGTATCTTTTTTTATCATTTCAAAAAAATGATTTCGTTTATAACTGTCCATATAAAGAAGAATTAAAATAGTTTCGTACAATTCTTCTTCAAATTTAGCATTATTTTCCAATTCTAGATATGCTAAAGCTTTATAATAATGAAAATACTCAACTGAATAATAAGAACGTTTAATTTTAGCGTATTCAATTGCATTGTCAGCCATCTTAATCAATTCTGAATATCTTTTTAGACGCCCTAAATTTTTTATTATCCAGAAAAACACTTGTGAATACAACGAATCATTTGTTCCTAAAAGAAGTTTGTCATGTGTCCACAAATTATCTATCTTTTTATAAATAGCTAGACGATCATTTTCACTATATTCCATGATAACACCCAAAATATATATTTCACTATCATGAAGAATCTCCTTTTTCATAATACTATCAAAATTAATATTTCTTTTCAACTCAACAATCATCTCATTGCTTGATATTTGTTTTGTACAATAATCGTATAGGAGTATAGATAAATAGTAAAAAATATGAGTGTCTTCATCTAGCAATAATAAATTTTTCATTTTTTTCTTAATTTGTTTTGCTTCATCAAATCTTTGGTTGATAACTAGATTGAGAAATTCCTGTACTAATTTTTTTTCCTTTTCTGAACTACTTTGATACGAAGAAATCAACTTTAACAAGGGAATTTGAAGCTTATTTGCGAATTTAATAATCACATCAAAAGGAACTTCTGATTCGCCATTACGATAACGGTAATACTGTCTTTGAGAAATAATATCTTGAAGATATAATTCTTGTGTCATTTTTCTATCGTAGCGAAGATTTTCCATGTAATTTAGTAATTTGACAGTATTCACTATTTAGCCTCCTATTGAAATGTATGACATATACGCCGTAGAAAAGTTTGTTAAATGCTGTTAATATATAAATATATCAAATATATTTATATATTGGGGGAAAGAAAAATGAAGAAATTTTTAATTTTATTAGCAGTTTGTGTAGTAAGTATAACTTTTGGGAAAATTAAGGTTGACACTGAAAAAAATATTTCTAAGAACATAAATGAAGTTATTACTTTAGGCTTTGATGACCATGACCTTCCTGAAGTAATTAATCTTGGTTTTGACGACCATGACCTTCCTGAAGTAATTAATCTTGGTTTTGACGACCATGACCTTCCTGAAGTAATTAATCTTGGTTTTGATGACCATGACCTACCTGAAGTAATTAATCTTGGTTTTGACGATCATGACCTTCCTGAAGTAATTAATCTTGGTTTTGATGACCATGACCTTCCTGAAGTAATTAATCTTTGCTAAAAATATATCAAATAACCTAGTTAAAAAACGATACAAAAGAAATATAAATATGTCATTCACATTTCATTGATGATTTCTTTTTGTTTTACATTGTAAACACACTCTAATAATCAAAGGATTTTACTGATTTCAACCATAATAATTCTTTTGTTTTATTGTTGATACAATAATTTTCAGTATTTTTTTATAAAAAAAACTTCGTTAATTAGAACTTATTAAAATATGTTTTAACATTTACTCTTTCGCATAATGCAACAGACATATTTTAAAGAAGCGTTACAATTAGCGCTTGTTTGTTGTTGTTACGGGATATATTATATCACATCTAAAAAGTATAGTAATGTTTATTATCTATTTTCCTCATTTTTTATATATGTTTCATTTTAATAAAAACGGACAAAACTTATTTAGGTTTGTCCGTTTTTAATTATTAATCAAATTGCTATATTAAAAAACCATTATTATATAACTTTTTTTACTTAAGCCTGTATGTATCATAACTTTGATAAGATATTACTTCAATCTCACAGTCTTCATTTAACATTTTTAAAATGTTATTTATATTTTTACATTTTCTATTTAACAAGAAACCTTTAATCTCAAATTGATTCATTGGGTGTCTTTTTATTATACTTTTGATTGCTTCTAAATGATCATTTATATTACTATAAAAACCTTGACTTGCCAGTAGATCAATCGAAATCGCCTTAAGTTCTGTAGCAATTTCATCCATTCTTTTATGTGAGATTGGCTTTACATATTCTTCTGATGGAGGTCTAACTGGAGTGTTTAAATAAAGTTTATCATATTTTATATTTTTGAGCTTTTCCTTATACTTTTCAATACTAATGTCATCTTCATTAACACCTTTTATAAACATCATCTCTAACCATAATTCACCCTTATACTGCGCCGAGAACTCAACTAACCCATTATATACTTTTTGAAATGATAACTGCCCATGAGGCCTATTAATTTTCTTGAATGTTGATTCATCATATGCATCAAAGGTTGGCAGAACAATATCTGCTTCATTAAGAGCTTCTTTAACTCTCTTTTCATATAGTAATGCTCCATTAGTAATTACAGCTACTGGTTTATCTGTTCTTTTTTTTATTTCTTTAATTAATTCTTTTAAATCATAATATAAAGTAGGTTCCCCTTCGCCAACTATAGTAACTACGTCAAATTCATTATTAATCAACAGACTTTCATCAAATTCCTTGATAATATCTTTAACATCAAAAAAATTTTTCGGTTCATTAGTCATCTTATTTGTTCGACCTAATTGACAATAAATACAAGAATAATTACAAGTTTTTTTAGGGATTGGGCTTATTCCAAGTGATAACCCCAACCTTCTAGAAGGTACTGGTCCATAAATGTAATTCATACTAACACACCTTTCATTCTATCAGTTTTTTATTTGATTCATTACTATAAAACCATGAAGCAGGATGATTTCCTTCCGTAAAATGTTTGCCTTTTTTCAATCCAAATTGTATTAAGGATTCTGTAACTTTAGATCTTAAAGCATTAGGATTTTTACCGCCAGTGCAACAGTTTATAGTATACCTTGGTTTTATCGCAAAAATTCTTTGTTTTAAGTCTTTTTCGCCTTGATAATTATAATAGATATCTAACCAATTCAAATCCCGTAATTCACGATTTAGCGGATTTAAACCACATGATGTCTGATACTGTACAGCGTTAGCTAATATAACATTATATTGTCCACTATTTATATGCATTTTACTTTGAGATAATGCCTTAGAAAACTGATCAAAGAATTGCCAACCTGTTTTTCCCATAATAAGAGCTATAGGCTTCTTAGATGCATCATACTCAAATCTATGTGGACTTTCTAATATAACAAGAATGTTATTACGGTGATATATATTTGAACTTGTAAACCTGAAACTTTCATTTATATAATCAATTGAATCTCTTGGCGCTTGGTTAAAAATCATTTCATTATTATCTTTAACTATTAACTCGCCAACATATTGATCTGGTTGTGGTAATATAGCCCCATTTTGATTATAGTGTTTTAACGCTGTAAAGTCAAAATTACTCATATAATTAACAGACATTCCTTACTCCTTTATTTCATAATATAAAATAATATTATAATCAAAATATCATTATAAGATATTAATTGTTATGAGAAACTGTTTTATTTACA
>Ga0265294_10010257_pt1 | contig 10679 bp, 11 predicted proteins | sample MunlanPumphouse3_FD_192504 | JGI IMG/M metagenome (GOLD analysis project Ga0265294, IMG submission 192504) | Groundwater microbial communities from a municipal landfill in Southern Ontario, Canada - Pumphouse #3 | ecosystem: Environmental > Aquatic > Deep subsurface > Groundwater | place...
GACATATGATTTTCCTGTCTTCTTCGGCATCTCCTGTAACAATCCTGCAAGGGCAATAGCGTCTCCCGAATTTTTCCTTTCTAGCAGCAAGCCCTCCGAGCACATAGTCAAGGGCTTCTCGGTCAGAATTGAGTTTAAAACCCATTTTTCGGGCGTATTTTTCAGTCCATTCGTACATGTTCTTTTTTAAATCCTCTGCCTGGCTCATTTCTGCACTCCTTCTGGATAAAAATCAAGCTTCAGCTTATCTTTCTATCATATATTGTTATAGTTACTAAACTAATAATCTATAGTTAGATTAACCATAAACTATGCGGTAGGAGCAATTTAAAATATTTTAATAAAACCGAGGAAAAATTAAGAAATATCTCCATATAGATAATTATATATTTATATAATTATGTGATTATATAGTTATATAAATATATACTTATTTAGGAATTCAAACCTTCAGAGAAGAGAATCTTTTTATTAACTTTTATTAATTTTTATTAAATTTTCAACTTTTAAAAAGCCCTACAAATCTAGCAAAAGGGATTTCACACTGAGAACTAATAAAAAATCTTTATATTATAATTGCACCTCAAAATAAATCAAAAGTTATATCTGGCCTCAATTCTTAACAGTAGTCATAGATAGAAGGAGTCATTAAGATGAGAATAGGAGTATATGTTTGCCACTGCGGGCTGAACATCGCTGGCGTGCTTGATGTTTCTGCCCTGCAGGCGATGGCGACTGAGTTGGAGGATGTGGTGCTTGCCCGGGACGTACAATTCCTGTGCTCGGATTCTGGCCAGGAAGGCATCATTAAAGACATTCAGGAAAACGGACTTGAACGGGTTGTAATTGCAGCCTGTTCCCCGAGGCTGCATGAAAAAACCTTCCGACAAGTCGTTGAAAAAGCGGGTTTGAATCCCTACCTCATGGAAATGGTAAACATTAGAGAACAGTGTTCCTGGGTCCATGCGCAGGAGCCTCAAATGGCGACTCAGAAAGCCTTTGATCTGATAAAAATGGGGGTTGCAAAAGCAAAATACCTCAAAGAACTAAGCGCCACAAGTTCCAAAGCCAGCAAAAATGTGCTTGTAATAGGTGGAGGAGTTGCTGGAATCGAGGCTGCACTCAACCTTGCAGAAGCCGGCTTTCCCGTAACAATGGTAGAAAAAGAATCTACTATCGGAGGAAAAATGGCCCTCATGAACGAGGTATTTCCCACAAACGACTGTTCCATCTGCGTGCTCGCCCCAAAAATGACAGAGGTCCAGAACCATCCAAAGATCTCGCTTTATACCTATGCCGAAGTCAGTGAGATCTCAGGCTCAGTTGGAAAGTTCCAGGTAAAGCTTACAAGAAAACCCAGATTCGTGCTCGAAGACAAATGCAAAGGCTGCGCTGAGCTCTGTTCTGAAGTCTGTCCTGTAGAAATCGAAAACCCTATGAACTATGGCATAGGAAAAACAAAAGCTATCTACATGCCCATTCCTCAAGCTGTTCCTCAGGTAGTCTTAATTGATTCTGAAAAATGCGTAGGCTGCGGGCTTTGCGAGCAGGCTTGCCCTGCAGAAGCTATTGATTATGCTCAGGAATCCGAAGAAATCGAATTTGAGGCAGGAGCTATCATTGTCTCAACAGGGTACCAGCTCTTTGATGCCTCCCGGAAAAAAGAGTACGGGTTCGGAAAATATCCAGATGTAATCACAAACATGCAGCTTGAGCGCATGTTAAATTCGGCGGGGCCCACAGGAGGAAGAGTGCTTGTTCCTTCCAGCGGAGAGCCCCCTAAAAGTGTTGCTTTTATCCAGTGTGTAGGTTCCAGAGACAAAACCGTAGGCAACGAATACTGCTCTAGGGTCTGCTGCATGGCAGCCCTCAAAAACTCTCAGATGATAAAAGAACGCTACCCTGAAGCTGAAATAACAATCCATTATATCGACATTCGAGCTGCAGGGGAGATGTACGAAGAATATTATGAGAGAACCCAGCGTATGGGCGTAGATTTTATTCGGGGAAAAGTTGCCGAAATATTCCAAAACTCTGAAGGAAAACCTGTTCTTCGCTATGAAAATACGCTTGAATGCCAGGCTGAAGAAGAAGCCCACGATCTTGTGGTGCTCTCAACCGGCTATGAACCTGCCAAAGCTGCGGAAGGAATCGGCAGAATGCTCAACCTTTCCCGACGCCCGGACCGCTTTTTTGCAAGCGCCCACCCAAAGATGCGCCCCGTAGACGCCCCGGTTAGCGGAGTCTTTCTTGCAGGTTGCGCTTCGGGCCCGAAAGAAATTCAGGTTTCGATAGCTCAAGGAAGCGCCGCAGCCTCAAAAGCCATGCAGCTTCTCGGAAAAGGTCAACTTGAAGCTGATCCCATGGGAGCTCATGTTGTACCTGAAAAATGTATAGGATGTCGGACCTGTGTCGAGGTCTGTAAGTTTGGAAAGATCACAATCAAGGATAAAAAGGCCGTAGTTGATGAAGTCTCCTGCTATGGCTGCGGCGACTGCAGTGCAGCTTGTCCTGCAGGAGCCATTCTAATGCGGAATTTTGAAAACGAACAGGTTCTGGCGCAGATAAGAGCAGCTACCGCAAACAAATCCCAGGAGCCTTTTATTGTGGCCTTTCTTTGTAATTGGTGCAGCTATGCCTGTGCGGATCTGACTGGAATGTCTAGAATCCCCTATCCTACAAATATTCGGGTCATTCGGATGATGTGCTCAGCTCGGGTGAATCCCGAGTTTGTACTCGAAGCTTTAAAAGGAGGAGCTGACGGGGTGCTTGTTGCAGGCTGCCGAATGGATGAATGCCACTATATTCATGGAAACTTTGATGCCAGCCACAGAATGGAGGTCCTAAAAGAGGTTTTAAAAGAAGTGGGGCTTGAGCCAAAGAGGCTCCGGACTCTTTGGATTTCAGCTGCAGAAGGGGAGCGCTTTTCAAATACTATTAAGGATTTTGTAAAGGAACTTGAGGAGATTGGGCCAATTGGGACTGAATTGAAGGAGGAATCAGCATGAAGGGGGAGGCTACAAAGAATCAGGGAGTCGAAAAAGAAGAAGAAAAAAGTCAGGAGAAAATCACAGTAGCGACTGCGATGGAACTTCAAGGCTCCCATTTCATCTATACGCAGGAGACTGAAAAGGCTCTTAAAACCCTTGATTATGATTATAAACGCTGCAACGGTTGTGGAATCTGTGTAGATGTTTGCCCTACTAAAGCTCTCGAACTCGGCCCCCTTTTTGAGATTGCAACCGGGCTTGATGCTCCTCCTGTAATGATGGATCTTGAGAAATGCACCTTCTGCCGAATGTGCTCAAACCTCTGCCCGGTCGGAGCCTTTACTTTTGAAGCTGTCGGAGAACTGCCGGATAAGACCCGATATCCGAAGTTCGATGCTTTTTCAAAGGTGAACGAAAAATGCCTCCCTTGTGCTCTTTGTGAGGGAGCCTGTCCGCAAGATGCAATTGAAGTTGAGTTTAGCTTTCCGAAAAAAGAAGAAATCGCGCCCTTTAAAGAAGGAGCCGAAGGAAAAATCGAGATTGATTTTGAGAAGTGTAATTTTTGCGGAATCTGTGCCCGTTTCTGTGAAGCTTTCCTCTTGCTTGAAAGAGAGCCAGATCCTGAAAATCTCCTACCTTTTGAGCAGCTTCTTGTGGATGAAGAGCAGTGTGATTACTGTGTCCTTTGCCAGGATATTTGTCCTGAAGAAGCTATAAAAGTTAAAGGAGAGCGGCCCTGTGAGCCTCCGAAAGTGGAAGGAGAGCTCCGAATCGATGAGCAGAAGTGCACGCATTGCGGCTGGTGTCAGGCAGTTTGTCCTTACGAGGCTCTTGATTTGCAAAAACCCATGGAAGGTAAGCTTTCTCTGCTTGAGGATAAGCTTAAGGAATGTGACCCTCAGGGCTGTCATGCGTGCTTCAATGTCTGTCCTTCAAACCTCTGGTACGTGCCTAAGGACCCGGAAGATCCAAGAAAAATCGCTTTTGTAGAAGATTATTGCACTTATTGCGGAGCCTGTGTAAAAGCCTGCCATGTGGAAGCCATTAAAGTCGAAAGAACAGCCGTAAACCATACAGAAATTCCTGCAAGTCCTTGGGCTTCTCAGTGGAAAGATGCCTTTGAATCTCTAAAAACGGGAGTTAGAAGCGGAGTTGACAGAGCCGTTCCCCGCAAAACCGAAACTCTCAAAGCTCAGAAATTTACAGGAATTGAGTTTCCGGAAGTTGACGAAGCCAAACTTGCAGCCGTTGAAAAAAGGCTTGAAGCTGTAATGCCAGCTCTTAAAAATGCTAGAGTTCGGAAATTGTGGGAAAAAGATTCTGTGGATAAGACGCTTGAAGCCCTAAAAAAGAAAATGGAAGTTTGAAGGCTTTCCATTTCCGGCTGCAATATTTCCAGAAAAATCGGTCAAAGGCCGACTTAAAACCCGGCCTTTGCCTGTAAAATTGAAACTGAATACATAAAAATAAAAAAATTGAAAAACTATACAAAACGCAAGAACTCTATTATTCCGCTAATTTTATTATTCTACTTTTTCTTCCGAGCGGACCACCATAACAGGCACTTTGCAATGACTTACTACGTTTTCTGCGACACTTCCGAGCAGTAATTTGTCAAGGCCTGTTCGGCCGTGGGTGCCCATTATAACGAGATCCATTCCTTCTTTTTCCGCAAAATTTATGATTTCGGGTACTGGGTGCCCTTCAAGCATAATAGCTTCGACCGGAACTCCAACTTCCTTTCCTGCATCTACCACAAATTTTAAAGCGGTACGCCCTTCTTTTTTCAGGCTTTCGTACATGGTTTCCCAACCAATATCCGTGGCAATGGAAGAATAAAAGTCTGTTGAAACAACATAAGCCGCATAAACCGAGGCTCCGGTTTGACGGGCGAGTTCTAGGCCAGACTCGATTGAGTTTTTCGTATTTACAGAGCCATCGGTAGTGATCATGATTTTTTTAAATGAGTTTCCCATTATATGTCACCCGTATAAATATTGAAAATAAAGAGATATAACTGTGTCGATAATAACGAATTGTATAAAAGGATTGTATATACGGATAAATATATATTCTGTGCCCTATATCGATATTTTTATAAACCAGGAGCCAAAACCCCCTAAGGCTTTAACTCAGAAAATGGAGAGTCTCAAGCTGAAAATATTGTAAGATCAGGCTCCTCTGGTATGATCTGGTTCCTCTGAGAACTGGGCAGAGAAAGTCCATTCAAAGCTTAGGTTTAACAGAAAATTTACTTTTCTCCAATTTCTTCTCTAAATTTTAGGAAATCGGCTTCAACTTCTTCGACTTCATTCGTAAACTTAACATTAATAACTTTTTCATTCATCTTGCTTTTTTCAAGTTCTTTTTCCATATTAGACCCCTTTATCTTTTTAAGAATCGGTTCTATTTCTTTAAAGCGATATTTCTAGCAGGCTGAACCTGAGATTTGGAAAAATAGAGTTATATTATAAAAAGATTTCGGAGGTAGCATTTCATGTTTTTCGAAATTTTCAAAATTCGTGATATTTTCATTTATGGAACCTCTACAAAGATATTTTTAAATGAAAGCCCGACCATTTTTGAGTCTATATGCAGAAAAAAAGAAAAACCGAATTGATAATGGGCATCCGAAATCAAGCCGGACTTAAGGCTTGTGCTCCTTATGCCGATGCCGTTTATTTTTCAACCGAACTTCTGAGCCTTCGGGCTCGAGCAAAAGAAATTTCCCTAAAGGAGCTTGGAGCCTTTGTTGCAAAAGTCCACGCAAAAGGGCTTTTGGCCTACCTGACCGTAAATTCCACAGTAAATGAAAATAAGCTAAACGAGGCATCGAAAATAATCGAAGCAGCTAAAAAGGCAAGAGTTGACGCTATAATCGCCTGGGATCCTGCAGTTATTCTCAGGGCTAAACAGGCTGGACTTTGTGTTCATATTTCCACTCAGGCAAACGTTACAAATCACGAAAGTGCTGAATTTTACAGGCAGCTTGGGGCAAAGCGGATAGTGCTTTCAAGAGAACTTTCCCTTGCCGAGCTTAAAGAAATAAAAAAGCAGAGTAAAATCGAAATTGAAGCCTTTGTTCATGGAGCCATGTGCATGGCAATTTCGGGCCGTTGCCACCTTTCGGCCTATGTGCTTGGCAAATCCGGAAACTGTGGAGAATGCACCCAACCTTGTCGCTGGGAGTGGACTCTTTCCGGCGAAAACGGAATCGTAGCCGAAAGCCGAGGCAAATATCTCCTGAGTGCAAAGGATCTTTGTATGATTGAATATATCCCGGAATTGATTGAGGCGGGAATCGATTCATTTAAGGTTGAAGGAAGATTGCGAGATCCTGTCTACCTTGAGACTGTTGCCCGTTGCTATAGGGAAGCAATTGAAGCTTTCTGGGAGGGAAATTATTCTGCTGAAAAGGCAAAAAGCTGGAAAAAGGAACTTGCCTCTGTCTATAACAGAGGTTTTTCTACAGGCTTTTACTTTGGAGTTCCTGGGCTTGAAGGTTTTGCTCCTAGTTTGGATATGAAGGCTGCAAAACAGACGAAAAAAGCTGCAGGCATAGTTAGGAATTATTATCCAAAACAGCAGGCTGCAGCGATTCAGCTCCTTGAGCGGGGACTCAAACTCGGAGATGAGCTCATAATCGAAGGCAGTACAACCTATTTAAGGCAGAAAGTGAAGTCTCTTATGAGAGAAGGAAAAAAGCTTGAAGCGGTTAAAAAGGGAGAAGAAGCCGGGCTTTTTGTGGAAGCGAAAGTTCGCAAGAATGATCGCATTTATATTATATAAATAAAATATTAGGACAGTATTTATATATCGGATTTCTACTTATCAAATGTAATTAATTTAAGAAAGGAATTTGAAAATCCCTATTAATAGTATGGAATTTATTTAGGAAATTAAAAGCTGGTGATATTTTGATTAGCGTTAACGAAATGGGCACATATATCGTTGAAGAAATGCTTGACTGGATCGAAGATATAAAAGCGGAAGTCATAAAGCTTGAAAACGGAGCTACGATCCTTGATTGCGGGGTTAAGGCTGAAGGAGGATACGAAGCTGGAATGTACCTTGCAAGGCTTTGTCTGGCGGATTTGGCGGATCTAAACTACAGCACATTCAATCTCAAAGGTTTGAACTGGCCTGCAATTCAGGTTTCTTCAGACAATCCCCTTCTTGCCTGCATGGCTTCTCAGTATGCGGGCTGGAGAGTTGCTGTTGGTGACTTTTTCGGAATGGGCTCAGGCCCTGCTCGAGCGCTTGGACTTAAGCCCAAAGAACTTTATGAGGAAATCGGTTATGAAGATGATTTTGAGGCTGCAGTTCTGGTCCTGGAAGCTGACAAAATTCCGGATGAAAAGGTTGTAGAATATATTGCCAAACACTGCAGCGTAGACCCTGAAAATGTAACAATAGCTGTTGCTCCTACAGCTTCAGTTGCAGGCTCGGTTCAAATCTCAGCAAGGGTAGTTGAGACCGGAATTCACAAGCTTGAATCCATAGGTTTTGATATTAATTGCATCAAAAGCGGGTACGGAATCGCCCCTATTGCTCCAGTCGTAGGAAACAACGTCCAGTGCATGGGTTCTACCAATGATTGTGTAATTTATTGTGGAGAGACTAACTATACTGTACAGTTTGAAGGAGAACTTACCGAACTTGAGAAATTTGTAAAGCAGGCTCCTTCTACGACCTCTGCGGATTTCGGAAAGCCTTTCTACCAAACATTTAAGGAAGCTAACTTTGATTTCTTCAAGGTTGATGCAGGCATGTTCGCTCCTGCAAGGATTACAGTAAACGATCTGAAGAGCACAAAGACCCTTTCAAGCGGAGGCCTTTATCCTGAAATCCTGCTTGAGTCTTTTGGGATCAAGCAAATTTAAATTTCGGGCTTTTAAAACTATAGACCCGGCTTTAAAAGGTGGTTACTCTTCATGCAAATAATAAAAAATTCACAGGGTGTAGGCGGCCTGCTCAATAGTTTCAAAAGCCTTGTAGAAGATTCAGAAAAGCTCACTTTTGTAGGTACGCCCGGATTTTGTACCCCCTTTGCCGAACTCCTCGGTTTTGTGGTCCGGAAAAAGCAGCTTGCGTTTCTTCCAAACCTGAATTTTGAAGCCGCAAAATCGATTTCCATGACAACAGAAGGAATGCAACTTGGAGGCTCCGTTGACCCCCAAGCTGACACGGTGGTCTTTTTAGGAGGGCTTGCCATGCCCAAAATCGGAGTTGAGGCCAAAGCTGCACAGGAACTTGCGGATAAAATTCTTAAGAGTGAGAAAAAGGGAAAAATAATCGGAGTCTGCTTCCAGTCCATGTTTATACAACAAAAATGGGATGAGATAATTGATTTTGATTATATCCTTAATGCCGATTTGGGAATTGAGGTAATGAAAGCCTAAAGAATTTTAGAGACCCCGGAATCTCTCCGGGGTCTTAAGAGCTTTAGGAGTTTTTACTAATTCCGCTGACTTTTTTATTCCAGAACTCTTCTTCCGTAGAAGTTTGCAAAGAATATATAGCTTGTAAAAGATGCAGCAGGTATGCCTATAAGAACAATTGAAAGCACTGCGAAGATCAATATAAGTACAAATTGTTTTATAAACGTTGATACATAATCTTCGAAGTTCTCGGTTACGCATTTGAGGATTCCAAACTCAAAATACGAGCTCACAGTCTGTTTTCGATAAAAATTTATTGTCAAAATTGGCAATATAAAAAATGAACCAAGTAGATTTAGTATAATCCCAAAGGTTTCATTAAGATAAGAAGCTCCTTCTATCAAAATAATATACACAAGGAAAAAAGGCAGCGACTTTAAGAAGAGCAAAAAACCAAGCTTTAAGTCCTCCATAAATTGAAGCTGAGGCAGCTCCTCATATTTTCCTTCAATAAATTCATTGATTATTTTAACTATATATCCAGTGAGTGCAAACCACCCTATAATTGGTAAAAAGATTAATAATATATAGAAAAGTCTCATAGGCCGGTTGAAAGGATATTTGAAAGCTTTTGAAAAGCTGATGGTTTCCATATCATCCCCCTTAGAGTAATAGGGAGAAAATAGAATATATAATTACTTATAAACAATCTAAAATAGCAGAAAATTCCAAACAATCTAATATAATTAAGGGTTTCAAATTAGTTTTTAAAATCCCTGATTGAATTTAACAATACTTTTTAAAGTACACTTTTTAAGTTTTAGCTTTACTTTTTAAGTTTTAGAATTTTTATTATACTATTTCTAAAAGATATGATTATATTCTATACAGTTCAATAATATATTGATTATCATGGGAAAGAATGTTGAAGAAATCAAGGAAATTAAGGGTTTTTTGCCCAGAGCCATCAAATTCGCCGGAGAAATGGACGAAAGCTTTGCCGAAGGGCTTGCAGGTTTTTATAAAAGCGTGTGGACGGAACGAAAAGCTGGGCTTTCTATGAAGGAAAAACATCTTCTTGTCTTTACTGTAGCCTGTTCCAATAACAACACGGAAAGTGCAGCTAAAATTCTAGAACGCCTTAAGAAATTCGGAGCAAACCGGACCGAAGTTACAGAAGCTATGATGGTTGCAGCCTGGACCGGGGGGATTCAGAACTTTACAGATTTCAGTAAAGTCTTACTCAAAGAAATGGAAAAGCTTGACATTTAAAGCTCATAAATCCCCCCTTCTTTTTTTATACTCATTTTCCGAAAATAGGTTTAAGTTGAGAGGCTAATATTCCCTCCTTGAAATGAGGGAATTAGCTTTGTATTTCTCTAAAAATAGATAAATTTATTCAGAAATTAATATAGTCTTGGATTTGAATAGAATGCGGAAAAGTGAAAACGATCAATTACTTTTTAAAGAAATACAGAAAGTAGATTCTAGATGGATAAAACTTTTTATATTCCTTCCAGCCTTGTTCATGTGGTATATAACATTTCAAAAATTAATACTAAAACCCACCGGGAACGGCCCAGATTGGATGCTCTTATTCCTGCTGATCTTAGTTGGACTTTTTTTGCCAATTGTTTCTCCTAAGCTAAGGCTTATTACCGAGGTTAGAGAAAGTGGGATTTATATCCGTTTTACTCCGATTCATGTCGAAAAATATCCTTTTGACACTATAATATATTATGAAATTCAAACCTATTATTTGGATCCCATCCGAAACCCCTACTCTGTATCTATCGGGGAGTATCTTGACTTTAGGCTTGTAAATGAAAACTCCTCCTTCAGCTCTGGTTCTTTCCTGAAAAATCGATATTGGAACCATAGTAATGGAATACAGGACTTAAAGTATGGGTATATCTATTCTGCATGTGGTAATCAAGGAGTTTTTTTTGAATTTGATACAAGAAAAATAAAGAAAAAAATAAAAGGAAAAGGAAAAAGAATAATGATTGGTTCACAATGCCCTGAAAAACTCGCAGAAGCTGTTCAAAGCGGCCTTAATATGCAGAAGCAGCCCTGAAATATCTGAAAGTTATTTTCCGGAAAAAGAGAGCAGCTTCACTCAAAAATCCAGGCGTCAACAACCACATGCAAAACGCCAGGAGAATATTTTTTAATCCTTCTACATTCAAGGATTTCCACCTTTTTTCCAAGAGCTTTTGCAGTTTTTTTAATTCTTGCGGCAGGCCTCCTTTTGGCAAGTTTTTCAGGAACCGTTTCGTGATAATGTAAAACTCCTCCGCTTTTTTTA
>Ga0265294_10010258_pt1 | contig 10678 bp, 9 predicted proteins | sample MunlanPumphouse3_FD_192504 | JGI IMG/M metagenome (GOLD analysis project Ga0265294, IMG submission 192504) | Groundwater microbial communities from a municipal landfill in Southern Ontario, Canada - Pumphouse #3 | ecosystem: Environmental > Aquatic > Deep subsurface > Groundwater | place...
GGTTGTCATCGCCTGGTCTCAGAATTGCTTCCTTCACAGGCGGATGCTTCTCAAGGTATGCGCCGTAGTTTGTAATCTCGAAGTCGCTTCCCGCATTGATCTTTTCAATCAGAGCTGCAAGAGCCATGTCCCCGAAAGGTTCATGGTGCCCGTAGATTTCCCCGTCGGTTGCATAGTGAAGCAGCTTGAGAGTGTCCCCGGAGGCTCGGCGGATCGAAAGAAGCTTGTCATAGAACGCATCTGCATCTCGAAGCAGATGCCCGAAGCTCACTGCGCTTGCAAGCTCCGGATTGTAGAAGAATGCTGCAAGCTTTCCTGTCCTGCCTTGAATCCAGAACGGCTCGTCGCATGGTGCGCAATCCCTGCCAAGGATCTTCATGCTTCCGCTGTCGGTCTGGATGGATTCCGCCTGCCATGGAGACAGGATGACGAACTTGATTCCCGCCTTGGAAAGCGAGTCGATTACATCTGGATTGATTGCGCATTCAGGGCACCAGAATCCTTCCGGCATCCTGTTGAAGCGGTATTTGAAGTCCTCTATCCCCCATGCTATCTGGATCTCGCGGTTTTCAGGCGTGTCAAGCGGAAGAATGCTGTGGCCAAACCCTTGTGCTATGCCATTTCCGTGTCCGGTGGCTTTGATGCTGAGCTGATCCGCTTCCTTGAGCTTTTCGATTATTCCCGGCTCATAGGTTGAGAACCATCTGAGAAGAGTGGGGCCGAAGTTCCAGGAGATGCTGCTGTAGTTGTTCGTAATGGTCTTGATTCCGCCGTAGGGGCCAAGGAATCTTGAGTGGCAGTTGGCTTTGTAGCAGCTTTCGGTTATAGCTTCATTCCAGTCGGAGAAGCGGCCTGTCTCGATCTGCTTTGGAATGAGGTCTGTCGCCGGATTCTCTCTTGGGGGCTGATAGAAATGCCCGTGGATGATGATAGAAGTCTTCATGGATTCGGATTATAACACAAAACAGCCTTTGTTTGGACAGGGATGCCGCTGATTTTCAACTATTTGCCCAGCATCGGCGAAGAGTCAGGGTTTGGCCAGAGAGAAGATATCATTTTGCCCCACGTTGTTGACTAAGCTTGTGAAAATTCAGATAATCTGTTTATCGGAGATTGAATGGTATTACTGAATATTGACGCTTTGTCCACTTCTGAACTGCAGTATATTGCAAGCCAGGAGAACATTGATGACTGGGAAGAACTATCTCGCGAGGAGCTGATTGACTCGATCAATGAGCTGTACGATGGAATGTCCGAAGACCCGAACAAGGGTACCCACAGATTCCTGAACTGTCTTAGCGATGTTCAGTACACCAAGCTGATGAATCTTCCAGGAGTCGAAGCGCTTCCTGATGAGTACCTTGAGACTTCGATTCACATGATCATGAAGGACCCGTTCTGGGCCTATGTATTCTGGAGCATTTCTCCGAATGCCAAATCCGAATGCATCGATCGTGACTCGGATTACAGGATCTTCATCAGGACCAATGCCTTCGACAGCGCAGGCAAGAGGATCGAGACTTACGACATCAACGTAGGGCAGGGTGACCGTTCCTGGACTGTGGCTCTTCCATGGATGGACACTACCTATCAGATGGACATGGTCGCCGAGTACCCTAAGGACAAGGTGTTCGAGGTTCTTGCCTCAAGCGAGAAGATTTCAACCCCGCCAGCCATTGATCCAACGGTGATTGAAAGCATCAGGGGCACCGCTCAGGCGTCTTTGATCATTTCTTCAATTTCCACAAAGACCGGCGAGATGATGAACAACAAGGTCGTTTCTGATCTTTTCTCAAAGCTCAATTCGGGCAGCAACAGGGAGGGCGCATGAACAATCAGCTGGCTTTCGTGCTAAATGCCCATATGCCTTTCGTCAGGCATGTCGAATATGACCGATTCCTTGAGGAGGACTGGCTCTTCGAAGCCATGAACGAGTGCTATCTTCCGATCCTGAGGATGATGAACGGTCTGATGAACGAGGGAATCAAGTTCCAGCTTACGTTCTCCCTTTCCCCGACACTGTGCGCAATGCTCACCGACAAGCTTCTTCAGGAGCGGTTCGTCGGCTATCTGAACCTTCATATAGAGCTTGGAAACAAGGAATTCGAACGGATCAAGGTTTCCGGAGACGAGAAGGCTCTCAGAACGCTTGAACTTTACCGCAGCAATCTTGCGATGAATCTTGAGGATTTTGAAAACCTCTACAAGAGAAACATTCTTGAGGGCTTCAAGCAGCTTTCCGAACTTGGATACCTTGAACTCATCACCACAGCTGCCACTCATGCTTTCCTTCCTGCCTATGAGTCCAAGCCTGTTGCTGTGAATGCACAGGTCGAGACAGGGGTCATGAGCCATGCCTACAACTTCGCTTCGCAGCCATCTGGCTTCTGGCTTCCTGAGTGCGGCTACTATCAGGGCTTGGAGAAATATCTGAAGAGTTCTGGAATCAACTGGATGCACCTTGCAGCTCAGTCTCTGATTCTTTCGGATCCTTATGTAAAGAGGGGCAATTATGCTCCCATCCAGTGCCGCAATGGCGTCTATGGCTTTGCAAGGGATTATTCTCTGACTTCTCTTGTCTGGTCCAATACTACCGGCTATCCATGCGACAAGGATTACCGCGAATTCTACCGAGACATCGGCTATGATCTTCCGCTTGACTACATCAGGCCGTATATTCATGAGCCGGATGTCAGGGTCTTCACTGGTTTCAAGTACTATGCAATTACAGGCAAGACTGACCAGAAGATTCTCTACGATCCAGACAAGGCTGCTGCCAAGGTCCGTCTGCATGCAAAGAACTTTGTTTACAATGTCCGTCAGAAGGGTCTCCTTCTGGACAGCATCCTCGATATCGATCCTGTCTATACTCTGAGCTTCGACTGCGAGCTGTTCGGCCACTGGTGGTACGAGGGCGTTTCCTGGCTTGAGAATGTGATCCGCGAGTGCAGCGTTGCAGATGACATGAGCCTGATCACTCCGAGCAACTATCTGGAGCAGGGCTATGATGCACAGGTGATGGAGCCTAGCTTCTCCAGCTGGGGCGAGGGCGGCTTCTCAGGCGTCTGGATTGACAACAGCACAAATGCATGGATCTATCGTCATACTTTCGAAGCGATCAAGAACATGGAGGAGCTTGCTGTGCGTTTCTCTCAGCAGGCTTCGCTCAAGCAGCGCTTGCTGAATCAGGCTGCACGCGAGACTCTGCTGCTTATGGCGAGCGACTGGCCGTTCATGATTCACAACAGGACTGCAGCTTCTTTTGCTCAGGAGACTCTGTCTTCCCACATAAAGAATCTGAATCTGGTCTACAACAGCATGTGCAAGAACGCTGTGAACACTGAGTGGCTCGTAAAGGCCGAGAAGCGCAACAACATCTTCAAGTACATCGACTACAATATCTTCAATCCGGAGCATCTTTCCTGATTTCTCCATTCATCAATGTCTTTCTCTGCTCTTTGAATCCTTCAATCGCTTAGGTGCATGGCATTGTTTTTCATCCCGAAAACGGGTTGGAAGACGTGCGGCAGGGATTCTTTCAGCAAAACCGTATGGAAATTGTTGAATTTGATATTATTCCAGGTATGACGCACGATGTCCTTGCTGGTTGTTAAGTGAGATTATTTTTTATTTTTTTCTAGAAGTGGTTTTTTCGATAATTTGCATTGCGGATTTGGGGTGGCGGGTGTATCGTAGTGGTGAAAAGTGGTAATTAATCCCATTTTTCAGCTAAAGGAAGCTTAAAAATGCGTGGCGAATACGTGAACACCATTGACGACAAAGGCCGTCTGATGATTCCGCCTAAGTTCAGAAGTGAACTTGGCGAAGCTCATCTTGTGCTCACAAGGTCATTCTCCAACTGTCTCTGGCTCTTCACCGAAGAGGAGTATGAGAAATTCGCTTCATCCATCATGGATGATCCAGCGGCCATGCTCGACATAAAGACGCTCAATGTAACGAGACGGCTTGTGGCAGCATGCCAGGATGTGGACTTTGACAAGACTGGAAGAATCTGCATTCCGCAGAACTTCAGGAAGTTCGCAATGATGGAGCCACGGACAGAATGCACGATCCTTGGAAACAGAACATACATAGAAATCTGGAATACCGATCATTACAGCAAGCAGATGGATGAGGTCGACAAGACCTTGGAAGAAGATGCTTCTGTTCTGTGCAACTATCTGAGGAGCAAATCATGAGCATCAGCATAGTGCATTATCCAGTGATGAAAGAGGAAATCAGGGAGTTCTTCCCCGTGAAAGACCATGGGCAGAAGTGCTCGATGATCGACTGCACTCTGGGAGAGGGCGGGCATACTGAAATGCTTCTGACCGATTACCCGGGACTGAAGGTCACCGGACTGGACAGGGATTCAGACATACTTGAGAAGGCTCGCCAGAGACTGGCGTCTTTTGATGGAAGATTCGAAGGGGTAAATGCCTGGTTTGATGAATACCTGAAGGATCATGAGCTCGGCACCGAGGATTTTGTACTGTTTGACCTGGGAATAAGCACATTCCACTATCAGGAATCGCATCGTGGATTCAGCTTCCAGCGTGACGAAGAACTGGACATGAGGCTTTGCAAGGATGCTCCTGTTTCCGCTCAGACGGTGGTCAACGAATATTCGCAGGAGCAGCTGGCCGACGTGATCTTCAACTATGGAGAAGAGCGTTATTCCAGAAGGATTGCCAAAGCAATCGTGGAAGCCAGGAGCAAGAGCCCGGTGAGGACGACAGCCGAACTTGAGAACATCATCTACAATTCGGTTCCGCTGAACTATCGTCACGGCAGGATCCATCCTGCGACAAGGACTTTCCAGGCAATAAGAATTGAAGTGAACAAGGAGCTCGACCGCATCGGCCCGGCTCTTGATGCAGCAATAGGGTGCCTGAAGCCGAAAGGGAGGATCGCAGTGATCACTTTCCATTCGCTGGAAGACAGGATTGCGAAGTGGACGTTCAAGAAGCATCTTGCTATGGAGCAGCCTGATATAGTGCTCGTTAACAAGAAGCCGCTTGAGCCAACGAAGGAAGAATGCGACAAGAATCCGCCGTCAAGGAGCGCAAAGCTCAGAGTGGTGGAGAAGCTGGAGGTCTGACAATGAAGAGTGCAATAAAGTATTCAGCAGTTTTCATCATTGTGATTCTCTGCACGCTGCTTCCTGTGCATCAGGCAGCGCTTTCGGCGAAGACCGAGCAAGCCATTGAAAGTACAGGCAAGGCAATATCGGATTCAATGAATCAGATAAGCCTTCTTACGGCAAGGGTTTCACAGTCCTCGACTCCGGAGTTCCTTTCTTGGAGCGCTGGAAATCTTGGTGATGAGCTGAAGCAGATCCAGCCGGAGAGCAATTATTACGTGAAGGAGGAAACAAGCAATGAAGAACGATGAAGTCCTGTTCGCTTCGGCTACTGAGATAGCTTCAATGGCAAAAGGCGTTACTTATATCAACAATAGCTCAAAATGCATAACTTCAGTGGCTATTTCCTCTAAAGATGCAGTTCAGGGGTCTCTTTTCGTCGCGCTCAAGGGTGCAAAGGTGGATGGCCATGATTTCATTGGCGATGCCATCAGAAACGGAGCTGTAGCAGTTCTTGCCAATGAGAAGCAGACGTACAAGTGCATCAGGCAGATGATGGGCAAGCCATGCTCGCTTATCATCGTCCAGGATACGCTTGAAGGACTGCAGAGCCTCGCAAGAAACTATGCTGCCAAGTGCAATGCCCAGATGATCGGAATCACTGGAAGCTGCGGCAAGACAACCACCAAGGAAATATTAGCCTCGATTCTCGGAATGCGAGGGACAACTGCAAAGACGCCTGGAAACCTCAACAGTCTCTATGGCCTTCCTCTGTCATTGTTCCATCTTAATTCCAAGTGCAGATATGGGGTCTTCGAGCTTGGAGTAGACCATGTTGGGGAGATGGATACTCTGAGTTCGATTGTTAACCCTGATATTGCAATCATCACCAATATCTGTGAATCTCATCTCGAGAAGTTCGGAAGCATCCGGAACCTGATCGATGAGAAGCGCAAGATATTCGGCCCGCAGGTTGAGAAAGCCTATATCAGCGAGCAGTGCCAGTACAAGCACTACATTGCAAAGGGTTCACCTGTTCCTGTGACCGAGTTCGGTGTTCAGTCCATCAGAGGACTTGAATCAGTTGTGAACATGGATCTCAATGGATGGGTTCTGAAGTACAACGGCGTGAAGATGCATCTCAATTGCCTCGGATGGCATTCGCTGATTGATTGCATCTGCGCGATTCAGGTAGCTGATGAACTTGGGTGCACGGCAAAGCAGATAGCCGAGGGAGTGAACCGTGTGGTTCAGATTCCAGGCAGGTCCAAGGTGTACGAAGGGGAGATCACAGTCATCGATGACTCGTACAATGCGAACTACGAGTCCAGCTATGCTATTCTTGATGCAATCGAGAAGCTCAGATGGAAGGGCAGGAAGAATCTCGCTTTCGGATCGATGAAGGAGCTAGGTTCGGCAAGTTCTGTATCGCACAGGATGCTTGGAAAGAAAATCGGCAATTCCGGTGCAAGCAATGTGTTCCTGTACGGAAAGGAAATGGAAGAGGTATACAGCCTTCTGAAAAACGAATCATTCCCTGGAAAGGTTTTCTATTCGGAAATGTTCGAGGAGATTCAGAATGATGTGGTTCGTACCATGACAGAAGGAGACCTTTTCCTTCTGAAGGGCTCGCGCGTCATGCAGATGGAGAGGCTGCTGCCGACTTTGCTGGGACAGTGATATGATTATTTTGCAGATAGCAAGTTCCTTTGTTTTAAGCGCCCTCATCACCTGGGCGCTTGTTGCTATTCTGAATCGCAGGAAAGCCTACGTCACAGTGAAGCCGGAGCTGCTGGTTCAGAATGAAACAAAAGCCAGGACTCCGTTCTTCGGAGGACTTGGTTTCCTGCTGACTATCACAATAGGTGCGCTTGTGTTCACGGATGCCGGAAAAGCAGAGGTGTACATCCCGCTGTTCGCACTCTGGGTATTCGGTCTGGCTGGATTTGCCGATGACGTGCTCAAGCTCAGCTCGGACAATGGCGACGGGTTCACTGTGAAGCAGAAGCTTGCAAGCCAGGTGCTTTCTGCTGTTCTTGTTGCTTTCCTGATCATGTGGAAAGCACCGGAGGCTGCTTCGACTCGGATTATGTTCGGAAAGGAAGTCAATCTGAGTTTCTGGTATGTTATTCCGGCTGCAATTTACCTTGTTTATTATGTCAATGCCTTGAACATCACCGATGGAGTTGATGGCCTCTCCTCTTGCAGTACCTTGCCAGTTCTTGCAGTTCTGGCGGTAATAGGCTATCAATCAGGCATTCAGTGCCTTGCACTTGTTGCAATAGGCACCCTGCTTGGATTCCTGGTTTTCAACCATTCCCCTGCGAAGATCTTCATGGGTGATGTAGGAAGCCATAGCCTTGGTGGAATGATTGCTGCAATGGCATTGATGATGAAGGCAGAGCTTCTGATAATTCTGGCTGGAGTTCTTTTCCTGCTTGAGTTCCTTTCAAGCCTGATCCAGATTGCAAGCATCCGGATACGCAAGAAGAAAGTCTTTGCAATCGCTCCGCTTCATCATCTTCTTGAATACCATGGGCTCAAGCCATGGAAGATAGTGCTGCTCTTTTCAAGCATCAACGTTGCAGGAAGCATTGCAGCCGTTCTTATCTGGAGCCTGTAATGAAGAGGGAGCGCACAGTTTTCCTTGCAGTTTGCGCAGCTTTGATTGCTTCCGGCCTTGTTTGCGTTTACAGTGCAAGCTATCCGCAGGCGCTGGATTTCGGTCTAAAGGGTTCCTATTTCTTCAGGAAGCAGGCGCTGTCTGCCTTGGCTGCTGTGGTTGTCTGCATTGCTGTGTACTTCTTTCCGGTTAAGGCCCTGAAGTGGTGCATACCGCCGCTTCTTGCGGTTTGCCTTGTGCTGATGCTTATGACGCTTTTCACCCGATTCGGAGAAACCAGCCTTGGGGCAAGGAGGTGGCTTTCAATCGGACCGCTTCCAACATTCCAGCCTTCAGAAATTGTGAAGTTCGCTTCGATTCTGTTCCTGGCATTGGTGCTTGGAAAGGGTGATGAGGGAACAAAAATCAGGCGTCAGGTTATCTGTGGCGGTGTTTGCCTTTCATTTGCCTTGCTGATACTTCTTGAGAAAGACTATTCGACGGCGGTCGTCTATCTTGGTGTGTGCATCTGCATGCTCCTCCTGTCGGGGGTAAGCATTCCATGGGTGATCCTTGGATTCGGATTCCTTGGAGTAGGCGGTGTTGCCGTCATGCTTTCAGAGCCTTACCGTGTGAAGAGGATTGCCGCATTCCTGTTTCCGAATGCCGATCCGAGCGGGATCAACTATCAGGTTAACATTGCTCGCAAGGCTATTGAAAGCGGCGGCTTGACTGGAAAAGGACTTGGGCTGGGCTATTACAAGAACGGCACGCTTCCTGAGGTTCAGAATGATTTCATCCTCGCAAGCATTGCCGAGGAGCTTGGATTCGTGGGAATCGGGGTTGTCTTTGCCTTGTTTGTTGCTTTTGCAGTGCTCGGATACAGAGCGAGCAGGCGGCTTGCCGAGAGGGACAGATTCAGCTCGTTCGCTTGTTTCGGTTTCACTACAATCATTCTCTGGCAGGCTCTGGTCAATGCCGCGGTCGTCAGCGGGCTTTTTCCCCCGACCGGGATACCGCTGCCTTTCTTCTCACAGGGTGGAACAAACCTTTTCATTGTAATAATCGAGGCTGGATTCGTCTTCAGGTTCATCAGCAGTTCTTTCTCTTCTGAGAAGAAGGAAGTGCCCGCGGCCGACGGAGGGGATCTTGTGTTTCCGGAGAAGATATGAATAAAGCCCAGGTTCTTGTTGCATTTGTCATCGTCCTCCTTGCTGCGGCAATCGTCTTTGCAGTATATGCGCTGCTGATTTCAAATCTGGATTCTTATTCGGTGCAGATGACTGGCTACTGCTTCAGCAGCGATGAGGTTGATGCGGCGCTTGAAGGTTTCCTGGAGCTTGGAAATGGAAAGAGGCGGATCGGCGAGCTGGAGAAGGCGCTTGAGGCCCTTGATGGGGTAGAGGATGCTTCGGTGAAAGCCAGGCTTTCCGGGCAGCTTGATGTGAGCATCGTCAATGCCGATCCTGGATTCCTGCTGACTGTCAATGAGAATGGAATCACTTCCTTCTTCGAAATCAAGGCTGGCAAAGTGGTGGGGTTTGGCCAGGAAAAAGAGCTCCCATATCAAATTGAGATTACACCGGAATTCATGGATAATCTGATCGCTTTCGGACCGAATGGCGAGTTTTTCGAGGTATTGCATGGCCTTGAGCCGCTGCTTGACGATAAGTCCTTGAAAATTACCATTAAATACGCTAATAATATGAGTGGAAAACTGGGCTGGCTGGTTGTGGATTTTCCTTCATGCGATGCAGTGATTTCCGTAAAGGAGAAAGTTTCGCCGCGGAGGCTGGAAGCAGCTTTGCGCATTGTCGAAGCTCAGACGGAAGAGGGTGAAGGGCATCAGGCTTTTGACCTTTATGCCGATTCATTGGTCAAAAGAGGCTAGGAGGCTGCTATGGCAGAAAAGAAATTGATGGCGCTTGATGTAGGTTCCTCATGGGTTCGTGCAGTCATCGGTTCTGTGTCTCGCGAAGGGCAGCTTATGGTCGATACTGTCTGTGAAAGGCCGAGCGAGGGTGTCGTTCATGGACGGATCGTCAACATCGAGCAGTGTCTCCGCACCATTTCTTCAGTGGTCCAGGAGTCTGAACTTCAGGCCGGAACCGAGGTCGACAGCGTTATTTTCGGCGTAGGCGGAAGCCAGATTGAGACTTATAATTCAGAAGGCGTTGTCGGAATCACCGGCAAGGATCTTGAAATAACCCGTGATGACATCTATCGCAGCCTCGAGGTTGCAAAGGCTTTCAATCTTCCCGCTGACAGAGAGATTCTCCACACTCTTGTGCAGGATTTCTGCGTCGATGGAAAGGATGGAATCAAGGATCCCGTCGATATGCTCGGTCATCGCCTTGAAACCAAGGTTCTTATTGTCACTGGTCATTCTGATGTAATTCAGAATGAGCGCAAGACGCTTATCCGTGCAGGCTTTGATTCGCAGCGTGTTATCCTCCAGTCCCTTGCAGATGCCGAGGTTGTCCTTTCGGCTGAGGAAAAGGAAATCGGAACTGTGCTTGTCAATATCGGCAGCCAGGTAACCAACATGATTGCTTATTCCAATGGCTCCCCTTGCTATGCAGGCGGGATAGACCTTGGCTCTAATGATGTTACCAAAGATATCGCCTATATCCTGGGCAAGTCCCATGCTGTTGCCGAAAGCGTCAAGTGCGAGAGCGGCTGCTGCTATATACCACAGGTGAACCAGTCAGACATGGTTGTCATCCCGCAGGTTCAGGGGCTTCGCTCGATAAGCATGCCCAAGCGCGAGCTGTGCAAGATCATCGAGCCGCGGATGGCCGAGATCTTCTCATTTCTCAAGAATGACCTGGACAAGTGCTGTCCGCAGGCGCAGTTCTCAAGCGGCGTTGTCCTTGTCGGCGGCGGTGCTCTGCTTTCCGGCGTTTCGGAGCTTGCAAGCGAGATCTTCAGGCTTCAGCCTAGGATCGGGTTTCCTGAGGCTCTTCATGGGCTGGACCGCAGCTTCATAGATC
>Ga0265294_10010259_pt1 | contig 10678 bp, 8 predicted proteins | sample MunlanPumphouse3_FD_192504 | JGI IMG/M metagenome (GOLD analysis project Ga0265294, IMG submission 192504) | Groundwater microbial communities from a municipal landfill in Southern Ontario, Canada - Pumphouse #3 | ecosystem: Environmental > Aquatic > Deep subsurface > Groundwater | place...
ATTGTATTTTGGAGTATGCTTTTTGATTAGTTGATTTTCAAGCAGTAACGCTTCAACTTCATTGTTAACTATTACCCAGTCTATTTGGCGAATATGCTTAACGAGCTGCTTGGTTTTCGCAGGCAAATCGTTACTTAAGAAATAGTTTTTTACTCTTGAACGCAGATTTTTAGCTTTACCCACATAAAGAATTTCGTCTTCTATATCTTTGTAGATGTAGACTCCTGGATCCGTTGGAACCTCAGAACTCTTAAAGTCCTCACGAGAACATATTTTAATCATTTAGGCTACGTCACTGCCATAGAGGTTTGTTTGGGTTTACAGTTAAGTATCTTTTCTAAAAACATGCCAGTGTAAGAATTTTTAATTTGCGTTAAAGCTTCAGGTGTACCCTGAGCTAAAATTCTGCCGCCGGCTGCTCCTCCTTCTGGACCCAAATCAATAAGATAATCGCAACTCTTGATTACATCCAAATTATGCTCTATAATGTAGACAGTGTTGTCGTTATCGACTAATCGATTAAGCACGTTGATTAGACGTTTTGTATCGTCAAAATGTAAACCAGTTGTAGGCTCATCTAGCATGTAGACTACGTGTCCAGATTTATGTTTGCTTAATTCACGAGTAATTTTTATACGTTGACTTTCTCCACCTGAAAGGGTAGTTGAACTTTGCCCCAGTTTTATGTAGCCTAAACCTACATCTAGAAGTGTTTGAAGTCTACGTGAAACCTTAGGTGTGTTCTCAAAGAATTTCGCTGCTTCCTCAACTGTCATGTCAAGTACGTCGGCAATGTTTTTGCCTTTGTAGAGTACTGATAAGGTTTCTTTGTTGTAGCGTTTACCTTTACAGTCGCTACATTGCACATATACGTCAGGTAGAAAATTCATTTCAATACGCAGCACTCCGTCGCCTTGGCAGGTTTCGCATCTGCCGCCTTTCACGTTAAAGCTGAATCTGCCTTCTTTGTAGCCTCTTGCTTTAGCTTCTTTAGTGGAAGCAAAGATACGTCTTATTTCATCAAAGAGTTTTGTGTAGGTTGCAGGGTTACTTCTTGGAGTGCGACCGATTGGGTCTTGATCTATAACTATAACATTTTGAACTAAACCTGGAACTTTAATTTCAGAGTGTTTTCCTATTTTATCGGTTTTTTCACCGAAAATTTGGCGTAAAGCAGGAATCACTGTCATATTCATTAAGGTACTTTTACCTGAACCTGAGACTCCTGTAACTCCGCAGAGAACACCTAAAGGAAGCTGAACATCTACCTGTTTGAGGTTGTTTTCTTCAGCCCCTTTTACTGTTATATAATCTATTGGAAAGCGTCTTTGGGTGGGCACTTCAATTTTGCAGTTACCTGACAAGTACCTTCCTGTTAGGCTCCGGGGATTAGCCATTACTTCTTGAGGTGAACCTTCAGCTACTATGTGGCCTCCATGTACTCCAGCTCCAGGTCCCATGTCAACTATGTAGTCAGCATGCCGCATTGTGTCCTCGTCGTGTTCAACAACTATCAACGTGTTGCCTAAGTCACGTAGATGATAAAGAGTGTTAATCAGTTTAGAGTTGTCTCTCTGGTGTAAACCTATGCTTGGCTCGTCAAGTATGTAGAGGACACCCATAAGGTTACTTCCAATTTGGGTTGCTAGCCTTATGCGTTGAGCTTCGCCTCCTGACAGGGTTTTTGCTGCACGTGAAAGCGAGAGGTAACCTAAACCGACGTTATTGAGAAATACTAAGCGCTGACTGATTTCTTTTAGCACCTGCGTTGCTATAGTCATTTCTTTTTGGTTCAGCTGAGAAGGTAATTTCTTGAAGAATTCAACTGCTTCTTCAATCGATAAGTCTGTTACATCAATTATGCTTTTACCCATTATCTGCACTGCTAAAACTACTGGCTGTAAACGTTTACCGTTACAGGTGTTGCAGGCGCGGGCAGTCATGAATTTTTCTATATCCTGTTTTCTCCAGTCACTTTCTGTTTGGCGATATAAACGCATAGTCTGCGGTATGACTCCTTCCCAGCCTTCATGCATGTGCATGTTAGCTCCATTTGACCAATTACCGTTTATTGGTTCATGGTCTCCGTAGAGAAGCACGTTTATTTGTTGTTCTGTGAAATCTTTGATTGGAGTAAAAATGTCAAAGCCATGTTTCTTTCCCACCATGGAAAGCTGTTGTGCTCTCCAGCTTAGATCCATTTTTCCGTAAACAGTCAATGCTCCATCCATAATGGAGAGGTTTGGATTGGGAATCACCTTGTCCGCAGTTACCTCCACAATTTCCCCTAAGCCGTGGCAGGTTGGACATGCTCCAAATGGAGAGTTAAAAGAGAACATTCTCGGTTCGAGACTTTCAAATACGATTTCAGGATGGTTTGGACATGCACCAAAAGTGCTGTACATGGTTTCATCTTCGAATCTTTCAAGTTCCCTCTTTTTTTGTCCATCTGATTTTTCAGCATCAATCACTATCATAGTGCCTTTTCCAACGTGAAGCGCCTGTTCAACTGCCTCATTAATCCGTGAACGTTCCTCATCTAAAATTTGAACTGTATCTATAACTGCTTCAATCCAGTGTTTCTCGTATCTAACCAGCTTCAATTCTTCTCTTATAGTCTCAGAGTCATAGATTTTTTGGTCTACACGGATTTTTGTGTACCCCTGCTTTTTTAGGTCCTCAAAAAGTTGTTCATGTGTACCTTTTATGCCTCTAAGTATGGGTGCTAAAAAGATGAGTGTTTTGCCTTTTTCAGACATTATTAAGCTGGCGATGTTTTCTGGGCTTTGAGGGTGAATGCTGCTGCCACATTTTGGGCAATGATGAGTGCCTATACGTGCAAAAGCAATCTGAGATAGTCATAGATTTCAGTTACTGTTCCCACTGTTGAACGGGGATTTTTGCTTGTGCTCTTCTGTTCAATGCTTATAGCTGGAGATAAACCCTCGATTGAGTCAACGTCAGGTTTATCCATTAATCCAAGAAACTGTCTCGCGTAGGCTGAAAGGCTTTCAACGTAGCGTCTTTGGCCTTCAGCGTATATTGTGTCAAAGGCAAGTGTAGATTTTCCTGATCCAGAAAGCCCAGTAATGACTATCAATTTGTTTCTGGGCAACTCTAAATCAATGTTTTTCAGGTTGTGTTGCCTTGCACCTTTAATTGAAATGGTATCACGCATAATCAAACAGTTCCTTTTCTTGTTATTGCAGAGTCTAGCATCTTTAAAATCGAGAGATTAGAACATTATTGTATCTAAACCGTCAATTTTTTGAGTTAGAAGCTGTATTTTCCATTTTCTTTGACAGCGCTTTATTTAGTTCCTCTATGGCATCGCGGTACTCTATTGCTTTTTCAAAGTTAAGTTTTTCAGCTGCTTCCCTCATTTTTGCATCTAAGTCTATTAGTTGGCGTTTAATATCGGATTTAGCTAAGTGTTTGGTGCCTTTGATTGTGCTTTCTTTAATTGTTACTGCCTTGATGATTGTTGCAGGTGTTATGCCGTGTTGTTGGTTGTACCGTTTCTGGAAGTTGCGGCGGTACCAAGTGATTTCCATAGCACGTTTAATAGAGTTTGTTTGAACATCAGCATACAAGAATACTTTGCCGTTGACATTTCTTGCTGCTCGACCGATAGTTTGGATGAGGCTTCTTTCATCTCTTAGGAAACCTTCTTTGTCAGCGTCTAAAATGAATATTGTAGATACTTCAGGTATGTCTAGGCCTTCACGAAGCAAATTGATGCCTACAAGTATGTCGTATTCGCCTACTCTTAGCTGCCTTACTAACTCAATACGGTCAAGGCTGTCAATTTCACTGTGCATGTACCTAACTCGAAAGCCCTCTTTAACTAAATAGTCAGTTAAGTCCTCAGCCATCCTCTTAGTTAATGTGGTGATTAATACGCGGTCGCCTCGTTCTATGGTTTTCTTGGCTTCCTGCATTAAATGCTGCATTTGCCCAGTGATTGGATACATCTCTACTTCCGGATCTAAAAGACCAGTGGGTCTTGTAATCAACTCTACGGGTTGACCGCTTTTTCCAAGTTCGTACTCTGCTGGTGTTGCAGAAACAAAAAGAACTTTCCCCATTCTGCGTTCAAATTCTTCGAACTTCAGAGGCCTATTATCTAAGGCGCTGGGTAATCTGAATCCGAAGTCAACCAGATTCTTTTTTCTGGAGTAGTCTCCGTTATACATGCCTCTTGCTTGAGGTATAGTCTGGTGGCTTTCGTCAATTATTAAGAGGTAGTCTTTTGGAAAATAATCTATGAGGGTGAAAGGTGGTTCGCCTGGTTTTCGACCGTCAAAGTGGCGGCTGTAGTTTTCCATGCCTGAGCAGTAACCGATTTCTCTTATCATTTCTAGATCGTAGTTTGTTCTCTGTTTTAGCCGTTGAGCTTCAAGAGGCGGAAGCATGGGTAAGCGTGTTTCAAGTTCTTGCTGTATCTGCTCTATGGCTAAGGCATGTTTCTCTTCTGGAACTACATATTGTCTAGCAGGGTACAGGGTGGTTTTGTCTATGCTGTTTTTTACGTTGCCAGATAAGGTGTGTACTTCCTTAATTTTGTTGATAGTGTTTCCGGACAGTTCAATCCGTATGATATCGTTTTCATATGATGGCACTACATCTATGGTGTCGCCTCTCACACGGAATCTGCCCGGCTCAAGCACCATGTCGTTTCGTTCATACTGCATATCCACAAGTGAATGAATAAGGTCTTGACGTTTCATTGAGTTACCAACTGCAAGTTCGATAGCCATGGTGCGGAAGTCTTCTGGGTTTCCTAAGCTGTAGATGCAGCTGATTGATGCAACAATTATGGTGTCGTTTCTACTTACTATGCTTGAAACTGCGTGCATACGCATTTTTTCTATTTCTTCGTTTACATCTGAATCTTTTTCTATGTACATGTCCTGTGCGGGTAGGTATGATTCAGGCTGATAATAATCGTAAAATGATATGAAAAATTCTACGCGGTTATGAGGAAATAATTCTTTAAGTTCACCGTAGAGTTGTGCTGCTAAAGTTTTGTTGTGGGCTAAAATTAAAGTGGGTTTCTGAACTTTATTGATCAAGTTTGCCATAACAAATGTTTTGCCGCTGCCAGTTATCCCTAGAAGTGTCTGTTTATCTTTAACAGAGAAGTTTTTAGTTAACTGTTCAACTGCGGCTTCTTGGCCAGGTGACATTTTATATGGTGATACAAGTTGAAACTGCACTTTTTTTCCCTACAAACAACAAAATGACCCAGTTGATTGAATTAATAAGTTTTTGCACGAAATAACGCAATTTCAAGATTTAGCCCTTTCACAATGGATTTCAGGTTAAAGACCTAAATTTTGGAAATAAAAGGAATTATACGGTTTAAAATCGCAGACACGCTGTTTATGCATTCAAAAGAAGCTATTTTAATGTAAAAAGGTTAGATTGCTTTAAATAGCTCAGAAAGTAGTGCTTTTTGGTTATAATGCCTTGGTACACAACACTTGTTTTATGTGCTGGAATAGCTATAGTGGTCTACGGCGCAGACGAAGCCATAAAGCGTCTTCTGACTTTATCAAAATTTTTTAAGCTTTCAGCCTTTGTTACAGGTGTAGTCATAGCTGGAACACTAGCGGTTCTACCTGAACTGTCTATTGGTATCCTATCAGCTCTTGGTGAGTCATCTTCTTTCGGTTTAGGTGTTATTCTGGGCGCAAATGTTGCTGATTTAACATTGGTTATCGGAGTAGTAGTGCTGCTTGCAGGTAACCAGAAAATGGATGCGTCCATGTTAAAAAGCCTAAAAATTTCTTTTATCGCAGTTCTCCTACCGGTAGCATTGCTTTTTGACGGAGAAATCTCATGCATCGACGGATTAATCTTGGTCGGTGCTTTCGCAGTCTATGTTGTTTGGCTGCTTAAAAGCGGTCGCCAAGAATTTGTAGAACCTGAAAAAACACGTTTCTCAAAAAGAATGATTAGATTAGGTATCACAATATTCATGTTAATCATCGGCATTACTGTTCTTTTCTTGGGCAGCGAACTGGTAACCACATCAGCTCAGGAGTTAAGTTCACTCTTCGGGTTGCCCCTATTTCTTATTGGTATAGTGGTTGCTATAGGAACATGTTTACCTGAGATGGCCTTTGCGATCCGTGCATCAGAAAGAAAGGATATCCAGATTGGAATAGGAAACATTTTGGGTAACGTACTTGCAGATTCAATGCTAGTTATTGGAATAATCGCGATCATAAATCCCATCAGGGTATCTAACTTGGCTTCTACTTTAACAGCAGGCATTTTTGTTGCTTCCTCAATAGTGTTCGTGTATTGGCGCTCCAGAGACGGAGATTTAGGCAAAAAAGACGCATCTTTACTTATCATGGTTTATGCTGTTTTCATAGTGATACAGTATCTTTTTGAAGTGTTAAAGTTCTGAGTTCAAAAATTCACTATTTAATTTCGACGAATCCAATAAACAAAAAATACAAAGTTCATCAAAAAGCCGTCAAAATTATTTAAAATAGACAAGTTACAAACCGTAATTTAAGGAAACAAAAGAGAAAGCAAGAATTTTTCGGTGGAATTAAGCGTTAAAAAGGAATGGGGATAAACTAAGATACTGTCAGTGTACCGAATTTTCCAACATTAAGTTGGATTTCGCCCTTGAAACTGGTAACGTATCCGTTTTCGATTTTAACATTGTCGCCTACGTTAACCTGGTCGATTTGTTCGTTCCACAAAGTTAGTTTTACGCTGCCTGTTTCGTCAGCTATAACTGCGTCGACTATTTTGTAGGTTTCATCCTTGTATCGTGATCTTACTTCACGTGGGTCGCCTTTTTCGACAACTTTGGCTTCTACGGTTACCCGCTTCATTCCATCGTTGAGGTCTTTTATATCTACCAATTTAATTCACTTCTGATTTCGCTTACGCTTTTTGTATTCCAATGATATAAATCTTGCCTAATAGAGAAGATGCAAGTTTTCAACTAAAAAACAATGCACAGTGTGAGAAATCAGAAAAAAGAAAAAGATGAATGTTTGACTACTAAGCTGTGCCTGTCACTAAGAAGATTAGTACCAGAATTGTAACGCCTACTGCTACACCAGAAATAGAGATTCTCTTTAACAACGAGAATTCTGGTTTAACTTCACCCAACATCATAGCTATAAGTGCACCTAACCAAACGTATGAGATGACAAATAATATTTGAGATACAAAGTTGAACGCATCTGCTGATGCAACTATAGTACTGTAAGCTGCCTGTGTTTCCAGTGATAGAGTACCTACTGCCTGCGCTGGATAAGTTAATGCACCATATGGGGTTAAACCAATACCAGTCCATAATTCATAAGGATAGTAAAGTGTTGGCAAAGTTAAGGTTAAAACAAGGCTTATTGCTGCACGAATAGCCATTACAATCATGGATACTCCTATTGCTGCAAATATTGGTTTCCAAGTCACAGGAGTCTTTAGACCTTTAAGTATAAGATAGATTACACCTGTTAAAGCAAGCCATGAAACAAGGAACTGCAGTGAAAAAGCCTGTAGAAAAGTGAATAGGATTGCAGTGCCGCCGTATTCAGCTAGTGAAACGTATTGGCCTCCGAAGTATATGGCGCTGATGCGTATTGTTGTGTTTTGAGCTTCAGGATAAACAAAGTCAAGTTTTAGTGAGGTTATATTATTCCAAATTGGATTACCGTTTTCGGTCCAATCGTCTTCTACATGTGGACCTACTGGTATGGTTATGTTAGTCCATTGGTCGATTATAGAGGATGATAAATGTGGAGTTAGGTCATATTGATAGTTGTTAGATTCGCTTAGAGAGTAAAGTGTAACTGTTACGCTTTGGGGTTTTAGGTTTTGAGGTTGAACCTGTTTTAATATCAGGGTCAAGTTGTTGAAGCCGTTTGTTGCACAGTCCACGTTAAAAGCGTCATCTATACTTACAGATAAATTCTGTGTGTTGACCCCTTGAAGTTGCAGACTAGTGTTACCGTACAATGAAGGTACAAATCCGTAGCCTGCAAGATATACAGTATAGTTTAAGTGGTCATTATTATTAGTCAAAACAGTTTCAGGATTACTTTGCCAGTTGCCTGATGAAGAGTTAGTTAATGTTTGAAAAAGACCAACCTGAGGTTCTGTAAGTTCCACATTTGTTTTTGCAAATTGGTTATATTGGTATCCAACTTGGAAAGCCATGAATAAGACAAGAGCAAGTATTACTCCAAAATACTTGGGGTTTGATACTATACTCTTGAAAGCCTTCTTAGGCGCATAAATTACTTGTATGAGATCACTAAGAATCAATCTCTCTGTTCCTCGGTATGTCAAATTTGCAGAGGATTTATTAAGTGTTTACCAACATTAAATGCATGTTTGAGGTAAAGCAAGTTTTATAATAATAGTTCATACAAAAAAATTTTGAGAGATAATAGAGGCACTTTTCTGGTTCAGTTCTCAGCATCCAGATTCCAATAAATATACGTCACAACTTAGTATTCACAAATAAGAAAACTGGACAAGCAAAATCCCCCACATATTCAATCTTAAACAGGTTAAAACTCATGAGAACTAACGGTATGAACAAAAAGAGAATAAATAAAACAAAAGTAGTCTTAACTGTGCTTCTAGTAATTCTGATTTCAACAACAATTTACATAACCTACATCACTGTTTTTATGCCGCAAACAGAACCTCCGCATGATGAAGGATTAACCGGAAAAAGGGCAGTAATAGTGGATCAATTAAGTTTAAATCACCCCAACCAAACCTTCGTTAATCTAAACATGAAAACACTTCAAGACTACGGGTACACAGTTGATTATATTCCCGGAGAAAAAGTGACTGTTGAATTCTTCAGAAATTTACCAACCTACAACTATAAAATAATAATTCTAAGGGTACATGTAGCCGAGTCTATCGAGATGCAGCAGACAGCTTTCTTCACTAATGAGGAATACAGCGAATCCAAATACATAGTTGAACAAATGTCACAAACCCTAGGCGTAGCAAAATATCCAGATTCTAATCTAAGTGACGACACGACCTATTTTGCAATTTCACCAAGATTTATACAAAATAGCATGATTGGCGAGTTTAATGACACTGCAATAATAATGATGGGGTGTTTCAGCCTTAAATACCCAAAAATGGCTGAGGCTCTAATAACAAAGGGTGCAAATGTCTGTGTAGGGTGGAATGAAACGGTCTCAGCTACACATACTGACTATGCAACTTCGGTTTTAATTGAACATCTTATTGTAAATAATGAATCAATTAGCCAAGCTGTATACAATACCATGACAGAAGTAGGAATTGACCCAAATTACTATAGTAGCCTAAAATATTATCCACAAGAAGCGAAAGATACTACATTGAAAACAAATTATTAATGACCTCCTGAACCTAAAAACCCAGATTAAAATACTTACAAGTAAAAAATTAATATAAAATTACGTAAGAAAAAGTGAGGGTTTTTAGATTCCTCTCAGCTTAAACACAAAACGCCAAATCCATTTGGGAATAAAGTTGCGTTTATAGTATACCCAAAGCCCTATTGGCACAAACAACAGCAAAAGCAGCGGCCAGTACCTAAACAAGAGTGTTAGCATATTAATAACTTCGAACTCTCCTCCTACAGGAACTGGTGTAGATAAAAGCCCGCTTTGTGTTGGACCTGAATTTATGTTTAAGCCATCAACTCTAATTTTGGCCATATCAAACACGTAAGGTTATAATTGTATACTTTAGCTTAAAAGCTTTTTTAAGCTGCCTAATCAGACAGTTTAAATTATCCTTAACTTTAAACTGAAATAGAAGTTAAAAATATTAAAGACGACTTCAAACAAACAACAATAATTTATCTTATAACTTTGAATAGTAAATGTAAGGAGTTAATCTGTTAGTGCTTTCTCTTAACTCAAATATAATACTAAGATCTGAACCACAATATTATGGAACTTATGCAGCATTTGACTACATAAAAGCTCAAACTACATTGCTATCTCCAGAAGAATTCAAGATATTATCATACCTAGCGGACAAAAACGCAAACATTGAAGAGATCGCTTTAGAAAACAAAATTAGTTTAAAGAAATGTGTTAAACTGATAAAAAAACTGGAACAAAACGGTTTTATTACAGAAAATAATGGAAAACCAAGAAACACAGATTCAAAAAGGAATATAGTTGACAGAGAACTTTTTTCAAAGTTTCCAGTCCCGTTTCTTTCAGCACCATCAACAGTAGACTTATTCATAACCAGCAGATGCAACCTGAACTGTATCCACTGCTTCGCCTCTACAGAGCAACAAAAAGAAATGCCGCTTGAAGAGGTGATAGACATTCTTGACCAACTTGAGAAAGCAGGTGTTTTAGAGGTTAGAATTAACGGAGGAGAACCCTTTACACATTCAGATGTCAGCAGAATCCTTCAGGCACTTGAAACAAAAAGGTTCAGAAAAGTATTGCTTACAAACGGAACATTACTCAATGAGGCATTCATTAAACAAATGAAAAAAGCTATGGTCACACCTACTATTTCGCTGGATGATTCAGAAGATAGTGGACATGACGAATTCAGAGGGCAGAATGGTGCATTCCAAAAAACACTATCTGGAATAAAAATTCTAAAAGAACACAATATTCACTTCGGAATAAATTGCTGCCTACATGCTAAAAACCTA
>Ga0265294_10010260_pt1 | contig 10678 bp, 10 predicted proteins | sample MunlanPumphouse3_FD_192504 | JGI IMG/M metagenome (GOLD analysis project Ga0265294, IMG submission 192504) | Groundwater microbial communities from a municipal landfill in Southern Ontario, Canada - Pumphouse #3 | ecosystem: Environmental > Aquatic > Deep subsurface > Groundwater | place...
TAAGTATCAGGCAGCCGGGACAATGGAAGAACTTGCTTTTGCTAATGGTATGGTAGCTTGTGCAGTGGGTAGAAATGTGCGTACGCATGATTATGCAGCTGCTCATGGCGTTATACTTATAAACCTTTCTGACGGCTCATTAATCAAACGTTTTGCTACACAAGGACCTATGCAGGCCGTTGATATTTCTCCTGACGGTAAATATATTGGTGGAATAGAAGCTCCTGCAGTAACACCGGAAGGAAAAGTTATTGGAGCATATCGTTTTCATATATGGGATTACAAATAGAAGCACTTATTTCCGCAACGGATTGTTGTAAATTATCGTTATATATAGTAGTATTTTTAACTGCGCTATGTTATAATATTTTCATAATTTCATATTTTAGGCGCTCGCAAGAGCCTAACCGGTAAGTCGGTGCAAGTCCGACACGATCCCGTCACTGTGAAAACCATCTTGAGGTTTAAGTCAGTTACCTGCCTAGAGCGAATTGCTACAATCCACGAGTGATGGAGTATGCGTAAAATTAAACAGAGTTTAGTTTTGTTCGTCTATTCAACCTCCGCTATTGTAGCGGAGGTTTTACTTTTTAATGGGAACAATTATCATATGAAAAATGTAACAAATAGGGAAGGGGCAGTCGTGAAAGAATTTCAAGTTGTAAATGGCAGGAAGTTACGATGTGGATATACAACAGGCAGCTGTGCCGCGGCGGCGGCTAAAGCTGCAACAATTATGCTTTTAACCAATGCAGATGTTGATATTATTACTATTAATACTCCCAAAGGCGTGCTGCTTAATTTGGTAGTGAAAGAAATTTTGCGTGAGCAAGACTCGGTAACCTGCGCTATTCGTAAGGATGCCGGTGATGATTATGATGATACTAATGGTGTACTAATTTATGCAAAAGTAAAGAAAACCCCTGAAACCGGTATCACGATTTTGGGGGGAATAGGTGTCGGTAAAGTAACAAAACCAGGATTATCTTGCCAAGTTGGCGGCCCGGCCATCAACCCTACACCACTTAAAATGATAAGTACAGAGGTTAGTGGCGTATGTGAAAAATATCACTATAGTGCAGGGTTAGAGATTACAATTTCTATTCCGGAAGGGGCGGAAATTGCTAAGAAAACCTTTAATCCACGTCTTGGCATTGTTGGAGGCTTATCTATTCTCGGGACTAGCGGGATTGTTGAACCTATGAGTGAAACTGCATTGATAAAAACAATGCAGGTGGAAATGGATGTGCAAAAGAGTAAGGGTAATAACAATCTTTTAGTATTTTTTGGAAATTATGGCGAAGATTATGCCAGGGACATTCTAGGACTGGACATTAGTGAACATATAACTTGCAGCAATTTTGTAGGGGAACTTTTAGATTATGCTGTCTATTGCGGTTTTACTAGTTTGGTGCTTATAGGGCATTCAGGCAAGCTGGTGAAATTGGCACAAGGAGTTATGAACACACATTCTAAATACGCTGATTGTCGAACCGAAGCCCTGGCACTTAATGCTATGTTTCTGGGAGCAGACCCATCCATAGGGCGAGAGATAGCAGATGCCCTTACTACTGACGAGGCAATAAAAGTTTTGAACCGAGAAAAACTGCTTGAACCGGTAATGAACAATATCATGGAACGCATTGACTATTATATGCAGCATCGAGTACATAACAAACTTAAAACAGGTGCCGTCATGTTTTCTAATGTTTATGGCGTACTGGGGTTGACCAAAGATGCACAGCAATTAATAAATTTACTAAAACACAAGGATTGATGATGTCATCTTTCCGAAAGGAGCCGAAAATGGAAGGAACTTTGTATAGCGTAGGTGTTGGTCCGGGAGATCCTGAGCTGATGACCTTGAAAGCAGTAAGACTTATTGTTGAGGCTGATGTTATTGCTATCCCACAGGGAGATAATGATATTTTAACGGCTAAAAATATTGTGAGCCAGGTTGTAGATTTGCAAAAAAAAGAACAACTTTTGGTTTATATGCCCATGACAAAAGATATGAAAGCCATGGATAAAGCTCATGATGAGGGAGCTGATGCTATTATTAAATTACTAAAAGCAGGAAAAAATGTAGTGTTCATTACTTTGGGAGATCCCACAGTTTACGCCACTTGCATTTATGTACATAAAAGGGTTTTGGCTAAGGGATATAAGGCAGAACTTATACCTGGAGTCCCTTCTTTTTGTGCTGTAGCTGCTAAATTAAATGTAGCTTTGTGCGAACGTGCGGAGCCACTAATAATTTTACCGGGAAGCTATAAAGAATCAGCTGCATTCTTGGATGGGCCAGGCAATAAAGTACTGATGAAATCTGCTAGTCAAATAGCTAAGGTGCGTGATGAGTTAAAGGAAAGAAATATTATTTCTCATGCGGCTATGGTTGAACGCTGTGGCTTGCCGGGCGAGAAAGTATATAGAAACTTGAATGAAATAGACGAAAAAAACAGTTATTTTTCTGTAATCTTAGTAAAAGAAGGAGAGTTTACTTCATGATTTATTTTATTGGAGCAGGACCTGGAGATGTTGATTTAATTACCGTAAAAGGCAAAAACTTAATGGAAAAGGCTGACTTAATAATTTATGCAGGTTCTTTGGTTAATCCAGAACTTTTAAAATATGCAAAGAACGGGTGCGTTATTATGAATAGCGCACACATGACATTGGAAGAGGTAATTGCAGCTATGGTTCCTGTAGCACAAGCTGGCAAACTAGTTGTTCGTTTACATACAGGAGATCCCAGCATTTATGGTGCTCATCGTGAGCAGATTGATTTGTTGCGGGGCTATGGGTTGGACTATGAAGTAGTGCCTGGTGTTAGCTCTTTTTGTGCAGCAGCAGCAGCTTTAAAGGCCGAGTATACTTTGCCTAACATTAGTCAATCCGTTATCATAACGCGTATGGAGGGAAGGACGCCTGTCCCTGATAAACAAAAAATTGCAGATTATGCAACTCATCATGCTACGATGGTTATTTTTCTAAGTTCAGGTATGCTGGAAAAATTGACGAAAGAATTATTAGCTGGTGGGTATAAAAATGATACGCCTGCCGCTATTGTTTATAAAGCTTCCTGGCCGGATGAAAAGATCTGCAAATGCACGGTTGCTACACTAGCACAAACTGCTAAAGAAAATAATATTAGCAACTTGGCTTTAATTTGTGTTGGCGAATTTTTGGGCAACGAGTATGATCGTTCCAAATTATATAACCCAACATTTTCCCATGGTTTTCGTGCCGCAAGCGCTGAGAAAGAAGAGAGTAAATGAATGCTATAGTTTTTTCCTATACTCGTAAAGGGGCACAGCTTAGTCTGCAAGTTAAAAGAGCGCTAGAATTTATTGGCTATGAAACGCAGATATATACTTCTGAAAAATTTGTAGAAGTTGATCCTTTACTAAAAAAGAGTGCAGGTTGTATTAAAGATGCAGGTCAAGCTTTTGCCGAGAACAAGGTAATTATTTATATAGGTTCGTGTGGTATTGCTGTACGGGCTATTGCACCCCATGTTGTAAGTAAAATTACCGACCCGGCAGTAATAAGCATAGATGAAGGAGGAAATTTTGTGATACCGCTTTTAGCGGGACATATTGGTGGAGCCAATAATATTGCTAGAAAGTTAGCTGCAGCAATTACGGCACAAGCTATTATAACAACAGCTACTGATATTAATGGATTATTTGCCGTGGATGAATGGGCTGTTCGCAATAATTACCATATTGGCAGTATGTTTGCGGCCAAAGAATTTAGTTCTGCCTTAGTTGATGGTAAAGAAATTGGTGTAAAAAGCATGTACCAGCTTACAGGGTCATTACCAAAGGGACTAACTCTGCAAGACGGTGGCGAGATTGGTTTGCTTATAGGCTGCGATGAGCACGAAAAAGCATTTTCAACTACTTTAAACATAATACCCAAAACTTTTACTTTGGGTATCGGCTGTAGGCGTAATACTCCTATAGAAACTATTGAAGAATTAATTATGCCACAGTTAAAATTAATGAAAATTAGTATGCATGCTATTAAAGAAATCTGTTCTGTGGATTTAAAAAAAGATGAACAAGGATTGCTAGCATTTGCTGCTAAATATAAGTTGCCACTACGCTTTTTTTCAGCAGAAGAGTTAGCTGGACAAGAGGGTAATTTTACGGCTTCGAACCTAGTGTTACGAGTTGTTGGCGTTGATAATGTTTGTGAACGTTCTGCCGTAGCCGCTTCACAAGGTAAAATAATATTACCAAAGATTAGTAAAAACGGTGTTACTATGGCACTGGCACAGATTCCTATAACCATAGATTTTAATAAAATGTGAGGATAATAAATATGACTAATAAAGTATATGTAGTTGGCCTAGGTCCAGGGGGAATTGAGCAAATGACCACAAAGGCTATAGAGGTTTTAAAGCAATGTGATGTTATTGCTGGGTATCATGTTTATATCGACTTAATAAAAGCAGATTTCCCAGATAAAGAGTTTTTAACCAATGGCATGCGCAAAGAAGTTGATCGTTGTAAATTAGCAGTAGCAGAAGCTCTAAAAGGTAAAACTGTAGCTATGATTTCCAGCGGTGATGCCGGGCTATACGGAATGGCTGGTATAATGCATCAAGTTGCGGCTAAATATTCGGAGTTAGAAGTAGAAGTTGTACCTGGAGTTTCCGCCGCTTTTAGCGGTGCTGCTATTTTGGGTGCGCCTTTAATTGCTGACACTTGTTTGATTAGTCTAAGCGACTTGTTAACACCATGGGAAAAAATTGAAAAACGTTTAGATTGTGCTTCAAAAGGCGATTTTTGTATTGCACTTTATAATCCATCTAGCTTTAAGCGTTTTGATTATTTACAAAAAGCTTGTGATATAATGCTTAAAAATCAAAATCCTAGTGTTCCTGCTGGCATTGTACGGAATATAGGACGTGAAGGAGAAAGCTATATAATAACTACTTTAGGCGAATTACGCGATAAAGAGGTAGATATGTTTACGACTGTTATTATTGGTAATTCCCAAACGGAGGTAATTAAAAATAAACTGGTTACACCTCGAGGCTATAAACTAAATGAAGACTAAACCGGTTGTTTGGATTATTGCGGGAACTAGTGAAGGCAGAAAACTAATAAAATATTTTGCAAATAAAAATGTGGAATTAATAGTTTCTGTAGCTACGGAATATGGTGCGCAGCTCATTGAACCACAGGAAAACTTGACGGTAAAGCCTTCGCGTATGGATTGTGGAGCTATGGAGTCTTTTCTGGATAAATATAAGCCTTGTTTAGTAATTGATGCTACACATCCTTTTGCTACAATTGTTACAGAAACTATTAAGAAAGCTTGCACACATACACAAAGTAATTATCTTAGATTCTTGCGCCCTGCAGGTGATAGCAGTGATTGTATCGAAGTTAATGATTACGAAGACGCTGTAGATTTCTTATGCCATGTTGATGGCAACATTTTTTTAACTACAGGTAGTAAGACTTTGGAATTATTTGCGCAAATACCTAATTATCATGAACGTGTAACTTTACGAATATTACCGATGCTTTCTTCTTTAGAAAAAGCTCATAATTTAGGTTTTGCACCAGCTAAAATAATTTGCATGCAAGGTCCTTTCAGTGAGCAACTTAATGTTGCCATGTTTCAAGAAGCGAAAGCAAAATATGTAGTAACTAAAGAGTCAGGTGATGCAGGTGGATTTCAAGAAAAAAAAGTTGCCGCAATTAAAGCTGGAGCACAATTAGTAGTGATTAAACGTAAACTAGGCGATATTGGGAACGATTTCACTTCAATATATAGCCAAATAGAGATGATTTTATCCAAGGAGGCAGGCCGATGCTAAAGGTATATATTATAGGAATAGGGCCGGGAAATCCTAATTTGTTAACCCGAGAAGCAGAAGATGCTATTGCCAAAAGTAACGTGCTAATTGGTGATAACCGTATGCTGTTGCTTTACAAAACTACAGGTAAAACTATCCATGCAACTATAAAAACCAGTGAAATTGTGGAAATAATTAATGCCTTGGATCCTGCGGAAAATATTGTAGGTATTTTAGTATCTGGAGATGTAGGCTTTTTCAGTTTAACTAAGACGATTACGGCAAAATTAACAAATTGCCAGGTTAAAAGATGCCCCGGTATTAGTTCTTTAGTTTATTTTGCGCAAGCGCTTAATATGTCCTGGGATGATGCAAAAATTATTAGTATGCACGGCAGGAATAATAATCTTATTGCTGCTGTTTTTCAAAACCATAAGGTATTTTCTCTCACTGGAGGAGAAAATAACGTTAATACGTTGTGCAAAAAATTATGTACTAATGCTTTAGGTGACGTGCAAATATATGTAGGAGAAAACCTATCCTATCCGGAAGAAAAAATCACGATAGGTACTGCCGAAGAACTTTCTAAGCTGAGTTTCCCGTCTCTATCAGTGATGATGATTATAAATGAAAAACCCAAAATGCTTAGTGGTAAGACCTATGGGTTAGCTGACGATATGTTTGTGCGTACAAAAGTACCCATGACTAAGCAAGAGGTAAGAGCCATATCTATTTCTAAACTAGCACCAAAGGCTACAGATATCATTTACGATATTGGTGCTGGTACGGGCTCTTGCTCAGTGGAATTGGCACTACAAGCTTCCAGCGGAACTGTTTATGCTTTTGAACGTAAGCTTGAGGCTGTAGAATTAATAGAAAAGAATAAAACACGGTTTAATTTAGAAAATCTAAATATTGTTTTAGGAGAAGCGGATGTAGAAATAAAAACGACACCTGTTCCTGACTGCGTTTTTATTGGTGGCAGCGGTGGCAATTTGTCTTCTATGCTAAATACCTTGTATGCTAAGAATAGCAAACTCCGTATTGTTATGAATGCTATTACATTAGAAACTTTAGCAGAAATTACATCATATTATAAAGATAAAAAGGATTTTTCTTTGGAAATAGTTAATGTTTTCATTGCTCGTTCTAAAAAATTAGGGACATATAATTTGATGATGGCACAAAATCCAATTTATATCATTACAGCAGTAAAAAAAGAGGTATGACTATGTTAGGAAATATTCCACGTATTATGATTACAGGTTCCAATAGCGGCAGTGGCAAAACCACTATTACTTGTGGAATACTAAAAGCATTAATTAATAAAAAAATTAGTACGGCAGCTTTTAAATCCGGACCTGATTATATTGATCCCATGTTTCATAGCAAAGTTGTAGGTGCAAATTCGCGCAACCTTGATTTATTCATGTTGGGGAAAGAAACTGTAAAGTACCTCTTGTTTAAAAATGCCTGCAAAACCGACATCGCCGTATTAGAAGGCGCAATGGGGTTTTATGATGGTTTGGGCAAAACATCTAAGGGCAGTGCTTATGAACTAGCTACTGTTACTAAGACTCCGGTTATATTAGTTGTAAATGGTAAGGGCGCCTCGCTCTCAATAGCGGCTCTTATTAAGGGATTCAAAGAATTTCGAAGTGATAGTAATATTCAAGGTGTTATTTTAAATAACGTAAAACCTATGAGTTATATGTTTTATAAAGAGGTCATAGAACAAGAAACAGGTATTAAATTATTAGGCTATATGCCTAATATGGACGATTGTGGCTTTGAGAGCCGACATTTAGGTTTAATTACAGCAGAAGAAGTTAAAGATCTGCAATATATAGTAGATAGATTAGCTGCGCAGGCAACTGAAAGTATAGATTTAGAAACAATTTTGAAACTGGCTCAAACAGCACCGGCTTTAGAATATGAGCAGCAAGATATTGAACCTATAGCAAAAATTAAAATTGCTATAGCAAGAGATAAAGCTTTTTGTTTTTATTATCAAGACGCTTTAGATTTATTGGCAGAACTTGGTGCGGAATTTCTTCCATTTAGTCCTTTGACTGATAAGAAATTACCACAATGTGACGGCATTATTTTAGGGGGAGGGTATCCGGAAATATATGCTGCCGAACTGGCAGAAAATAAACCAATGCTTAAAGAAATAAAAAATGCTTTAGCAGTTCAGATGCCTTGTTTTGCTGAATGTGGTGGTTTTATGTATTTGCTGGAAACTTACAAGGAAAACAATCAAATATATAAATGGGTTGGCGCTATACAAGGCGAGACCTTTATGACTAAAAGTTTAAAACATTTTGGCTATATTACACTGGAAGCACAAAAAAATAATGTTTTAACTAAGGCTGGTGGAAAAATTAACGCTCATGAATTTCATTATTCTGACAGTTCTGCAAATGGAGATGGATTTTTAGCTTGTAAAGCCTCAGGAAGGGGACAGTGGCCTTCGTCACATGTTACAGATACGATGTATGCAGGCTACCCTCATATGCATTTGTGGGGCAATGTTGACTTTGCTAGAAGTTTTGTCCAAGCTTGCGCAGGATACAAAAAAAAGCTATGTGAGCAGGGAGATAAGAAATGCTAACAGTTGTAGCGATTATTTGTGGGTTTTTCTTAGATTTTCTTTTTGGAGATCCTCACTGGTTACCGCATCCCATAATATTGATAGGAAACTTGATAAGTTTTTTAGAAAGAAAGTGTCGCCAGCTTTTTAAAGATGACAATGTGCTTATGTTATTTGGTGGTTTTATTTTAGTGGTTATCGTTTTGATTTTTACTTTTGGCATCCCATACATGATCTTGTATTTTGCACAAAAGCTAAATCCATGGTTAGCTTTTGTTTTGCAAGTTATAATGTTTTATCAAATTTTTGCTACGCGTTGTCTTAAATACGAAAGTATGGAAGTTTATAAACAGTTAAAGGTAGATAATTTGCCACTAGCTCGCCAAAGGTTATCTTGGATAGTAGGCAGAGATACCGCTGAATTAAGTAAGGAAGAAGTTATTAAGGCTACTATAGAGACTATTGCAGAAAATACAGCTGATGGAACTATCGCTCCTATGTTTTTCATGTTTATTGGTGGCGCGCCCTTAGCTTTTTTATATAAGGGAATCAATACTATGGATTCTATGATTGGTTATAAAAATGAAAAATACTTATACATAGGACGTTATGCTGCGAAACTAGATGATATCGCTAATTTTATTCCGGCAAGATTATCTGCTGTATTCATGCTAATTGCTGCTTATTTTTTACATTTAAATCATATTTCAGCTTGGAAAATATTTAAGAGGGACCGTTATAATCATCTGAGCCCTAATTCTGCGCAAACAGAATCTGTAGTTGCTGGGGCCTTAGGTGTGCAATTAGGTGGCGGGCATTTTTATTTTAAAAAATTTGTACCCAAGCAAACTATTGGTGATAACTTAAGAGCAGTTGTTGCTGAGGATATAATAACTACAAATAAAATTTTGTATTATACTGCTTGTATTGCTATTGTTTGTTTTTTGTTTAGCAAACTAATTTATCTTAAACTTTAAAGGAATGATAAGATGTATAAATATGTGCACGGCGGAGATGTGTATTCACAGAACGGTAATTTTATAGATTTTTCTGCTAATGTTAATGCTTTGGGTATGCCTAAAGCAGTTAAGGATGCTATTCGCGCAGCAGCAAATTCTTGTAGTGCTTACCCAGATCCTTTTTGCAGAGAACTTACCGCAAAATTAGCGGAACATTGGCAGCTTGCAGCTGGTAACATTTTGCCCGGCAATGGTGCTGCCGACCTCCTTTTCAAATTAGCTCTTGCCCTTAGACCCAAGAATACTTTGCTTTTAGCTCCAACTTTTGCTGATTACGAAAAAGCTTTTGCCACAGCTGGCAGCAAATTTTCTTACTATATATTAAAACCTGAACATGATTTTGCAGTTCAAGAAGATATTTTAAAGCAAATAGTGCCTGGCATTGATTTGGTTGTAATTTGTAACCCCAATAATCCTACAGGCCAATTGACCAGCAAAAAAATAATTCTGGATATTGTAAAAAAGGCACAAGAAGTCGGAGCTAAACTTTTAGTGGATGAATGTTTTATGGAATTTGTTTCTGAACAGGAAGCATATTCTTTGAAAAATTATTTAACTGAGTATAAAAACTTGATTATTTTGCGCGCTTTCACGAAAACTTTTGCTATGGCTGGAGTCCGTTTAGGATATTTGTTGACTAGCAACGTAGGTATAATTGATGCTTGTCGTGAAAACAGTCAGGATTGGAGCGTTTCAACATTAGCGCAAGCAGCTGGAATTGCTGCCTTAGAGCAAAAAAAATATTTGGAAAGAACTAAAATTTATGTAGAAGAAGAACGTAGTAATCTTCTTGCTGTCTTGAGTAAGTTAGGTATAAAAACATTTGCTTCGAAGGCAAATTATATTTTTTTATTTGTACCACAAATAAAAAAATTCCCGGATAAGCTAAAGGCAAAAGGATTTTTAGTTCGCAAATGCGAAAATTATGTTAGTCTTAATGCAAACTTTGTACGGATTGCCGTACGTACAAAAACACAAAATAGAAAGCTTATTAAAGCTATTAAGGAAATAATTGCTAATGAAGTCACTGTTAATCATAATTGATGGTCTAGGCGATGAACTAATACCCGCCCTGGATTACAAATCACCTTTTGAGTATGCGCTGCATAAGAATATGGATAAACTGGCTGCGAACGGTATTCGTGGTGATATTAGTATATGTGAAAAAGATTTTGCCCCTGAAAGCCTAAAATGTATTTTGCGTTTATTGGGTGTACATCCTAGGGACTTCCCTACTAATAGGGCCTA
>Ga0265294_10010262_pt1 | contig 10676 bp, 7 predicted proteins | sample MunlanPumphouse3_FD_192504 | JGI IMG/M metagenome (GOLD analysis project Ga0265294, IMG submission 192504) | Groundwater microbial communities from a municipal landfill in Southern Ontario, Canada - Pumphouse #3 | ecosystem: Environmental > Aquatic > Deep subsurface > Groundwater | place...
CGGAAGTTGACTTAGCAAAAGAAGATCCATTTAATACAGAAACAAAATTCTTCGTTTCACAATAAGACACAACACTAAAAAACATTAAAAACATAATTACAATAAGATTTTTTTTATTTATCATTGTAAGTTCACCAATACCAAAATGGTTCCTTTTGAGGAATCAAAATTCTCAAGTGCTTTGCCAATAACTGTTCCAGTTTTTGGTTGATCACTTGCTTTTTTTGCATATCCTGCAATTGAGGACGATACTAACATATCTCCTCTTTTTATATTACCACTTTCGTTACAGACTTTTGTTGGTACTTTACCTACAAGAGCAAGTTTGTAACCTTTTTCCTTAGTATTCATTAAAAGCCCCGGTTCTGTTGAAATAACACCTGCAACCATTGTATCATCTGCAACTTTTGTTTTTTCAATAGAATTATCTTTTGTTGCCGATATAGAAACAACATCTCCAGGCTCTAAAATTTCACTTGAAGCATATATTTCTGCAAGGTCAGCACCACTTGCATCTACACTTGATACTCTAATATCGTAAATATAGCTTGGATCTTCTGTAAATGTAGTAAAATTAGCATCTGTTAATTTAAAATTTAGTGCATTTGCTGTTCCTGCACTTGTTGCATAAGTTGCTGTTGCTGTATATACCTGTCCTGTTGTAAAATTACCGTTAGCTAATTTGAAATTTGAATTTAATGCATTTGCTGTTGCTGCTGTTCCTGCACTCGTCGCATAAGTTGCTGTTGCTGTATACACATGTCCTGTTGTAAAATTACCGTCATCTAACTTAAAACTTGAATTTAATGCATTTGCTGTTGCTGCTGTTCCTGCACTTGTTGCATAAGTTGCTGTTGCTGTATATACATGACCTGCTGAAAAATTACCGTCATCTAACTTGAAACTTGAATTTAATGCATTTGCTGTTGATACTAAAATACTATATAAAGTACCATCCCCTTCTTGCAATTTGTCTGGTGTTACTGCATCTGCCTCTATTTTGATTGCTGTAATAGCAGAATTCTGAATTTTAATTGTTGTTACATTTAAATCTGCTATTTTATTTGTTGTAACACTCCCGTCAGCCAATGCTGTTCCTGCCACATATGCTGCCGTTCCTGCATTAACAGCATATGATGCTGTTGAAGTGTATACATGACCTGCTGTAAAATTACCGTCAACTAACTTGAAACTTGAATTTAATGCATTTGCTGTTGCTGCTGTTCCTGCATATGTTGATGTATCTACATTTATTTTATATACCATTAATGGATTAAAATGATTACTTGATAACTTATTGATTGTATCTAAATTTATTGCCCATGTCGCCGTTGATACTTGTATATCCGGATTCGTCCAGCCTTGAACTCCACTTGAATTAATTCCCCATACAAATGAATTCCCGCTTGTATATGTTGCTGTTGATACTGCTACTGCTGTATCTACATTTATTTTATATGCTATTGCCGGATTAAAATGATTATTTGATAACTTATTGATTGTATCTAAATTTATTGCCCATGTTGCCGTTGATACTTGTATATCCGGATTCGTCCAGCCTTGAACTCCACTTGAATTAATTCCCCATACAAATGAATTCCCACCTGTATATGTTGCTGTAGATATCGCTACTGCTGTATCTACATTTATTTTATATATTGATGTTGCATAAAAATTTTCACTTACTAACTTTTCTGCTTGATTTGGGTCCAATATTTTTGAATATGTTGATGTTGATGCATAAAAAGCACTTGGACTAGTTGAAAAAGATGTTTTATCTGAAGTAATAGTATATCCCTTTGCAACAATTTTAACATCAAATTTATACTCATCATTAAAAGTCCTGCCATCTGTAAAAAATGCAGAAATATTTAGATTTTGGTTATACAAACCTTCACCATATAAAGTACCAGATGCAGTTATTTCTGGAGAAATATTAATCTTTGTATCAGTTTTATCATAGATAGTAAGAGTCACTGTATAAGGACCGCTTAAAGGCTGACCGGAATCTGTAGTAACTCTGCCCTGAATATTCAATGTTTTTGGAACATTATCTGCATACACTAGCATACAACATAAAAAAAGACTTAAAGATATCGACAATCCCTTAATTAAAAACACTAGTTTTTTCATTATATTCTCCATAATATTACTTCAAAGGCTTTGCACAATTTACACAAAATCTAAGTTTTTTACCCTTTGGTGCTGTATTAACATAACCACAATTCAAGCAAACAACAACTTGTTGTTCTCCGGATGTGTCTTCATCTATCTCTTCATTTTCTTTAGCTTGTTCTTTTTCTACAACAGGTTTTTTCACTTTCTGTTTAACAACAGGTTTTGTTGTATCAACATAACGCTGTTGTTGATCAGAAGATAATTGAGTTTCCATTAATGATGATGCCGTAGCTGTTGAAACAATTATATCAGGTTTATCAGCAACCATTATAATTTCTGTCGTATTTTTTCTACCAGATAATAAATCGATAGTAACAATCTGTTCTAAGTAATCTTTAGCTATTAATTTGAACTCATATTTACCTGGTTTAAATGTTTCTTTGAATAGACCTTTAGTATCAGTTTTACCAATTAATTTCTTATCCAGCCATACATAAGTATTTGGCAATACTTCATTTGTTTCTTTTGATTTTGTCTTTAATTGTAATGCAACTTTTAAATACTCTAATTCTCCAACAACAGCACTTGTATCATTTATATCAACATTTTGTAGTTTACAACTTTTATACTCGTTATCTCCCTGAAACACAACATTATATACACCTGTTGGTAAAGCAATTCTAATAGATTTTGATGTAGAAATATCTTTAGTTACACTATAATCTTTATTAGAAATGATTACTTTTGTTATAAATGTATCGTTTGGATTTTCCTTAGATTTAACACGAAAAGATATAATCTTATTCATTTTCACAAATAATCCTGACTGAGAACTTGAACTTACTTCTATTTCTTTTAGTGCCTCACCATACCTTGCACTTGGATCTAATAATCTTATATTATATTTACCAACTTTTAAAGAAGTATCTAAAGGAGTATTGCCTCTTGGTTGTGACTCTCCTTGGATATGAACCATCATTCCTTTTGGTTCAGATTCTATTTTAACCCTTTTAAATAAAGCACCGCTCACACTAAAAATATTTTCACCATCAATGTTTTTAAGTTCACAAGTCCAAAACTTTCTGTCAACACCAACAAACATATCTTCAACAGCGGTTTTAGTAAAATCAATACTACATTGCCCTTCTTTTGCTTCTTTTGCATTTGAACCTAAATCATCAAAACCTGCTAATGATAATTTTATAGTATGTGGACCAGCTAATAACTGAGCCTTGCACGGTGTTACACCGAATTTATTTCCATCAATATATACATCTGCTCCTGTAGGAGAAGAATCTACATTTAAAATAAAATCAAACATTATTTCTATTTTTTCTTTCCTAACTTTTCTTGATTTATCACTTTGTTCAATTTGTACAACTCTTTGAACAGGTCTAAAACCTTCCTTCAAAGCTGTAACAATATATGTTCTTGGAATAACTTTTCTTACAGGTATAGGCGTATTTGAAGCTATATTATTTAAAATAACTTCACCTTCTTTCGTTTTCATACTAACAACTGCACCTGCAGGAACCGTTGTTATCACAACATCTGGAGGATAAAGTTTAGAATACATACTTTTTCCAAATGGTGTAAGTTGCATAAAGAACACATCAATAGTACCAAAAAGCAAACATGCTAATACAATCGCTATAAAAAGTTTTATTACTATCTTTTTCAATTCATCAAATTTTTTAAATAACCAATCACCGACTTCTTCAAATACAGTTTTACCTTTTGCTTCAGATTGAGGTTTTGAAGCTTCAGAAGTTACTGATTGACGTACCTGCGATTGTGAAATATTTTGCGAAGAAGTAAATTGTTCATTATTATCGACTTGAGATATTTGAGATGAAGAAGAAGCATTTGATTGCCCAACAATAAAATCATTACATCTAACTTTTGGTATTCTATTATTTTTTTCAATATCTTGAATATTTAAATTTTTTACATTTTCTATCATTTTCTCAGATTTTAACATAACATCTCTCATGATCTTAAGTATAAAATCTGATAATTCTACTGTTAATTCATCCGTTTCAACACCTTTCAAAACTCTCCTGATATCTCTATACATTTCAATAGCTCTATCATATCTCTTATCTTTATCTTTTTCGAGAGCTTTTGCAATAATATCACCTATTTCCGCTGGCATTGTTGGGCTATACAATTGAGAAGGTTCGAATTTAGCACCTAATACTTGCGCTTTTATTTCTTCGTTTGAACCTTGATAGAGTTGTTGTCCTGTAAGCATTTCATAATATAAAACTGCTACAGAAAATATATCAGTTCTATGATCTATATCAGAAGCACCTTTTATCTGTTCTGGGGACATATATGGATATTTACCGGTAATTACTTTTTGAGGTATGGAATCTTTAATTTCATCGGCAGTCTTTGCAATACCAAAATCACTAAGTTTAACATTTCCGTCAAATGACAGAAGAACATTTCCTGGGGAAATATCTCTATAAACTATACCATATGAATTACCTGTGATTGAATCCCTTGCTATTCTGTTTGCATAATCTATTGCTTTTAAAACATTCATACAAATCAGAGTCGCTAATTTCCAAGGAATTACTATTTTCATGCCATTACATCTCTTAATTAAAGTCTCAAGGTCAACACCTCTAACATAATCAAGAACAACATAAAAAGAGCCATTGCTACCTTGCCAAAAATGCTGAACTCTAACAATATTATCATGAATAATATTCTTAGCGATAAGAGCTTCTTTATAGAACATTTCTACAAATTTTGACTCTGCATATTCCGGCAACAGTTCTTTTATTGCAATAAAATTTCTTAAACTAAAATCATAGGCCTGCCAAACGGTTCCAAAACCGCCGACACCTATTTTTTTTACAGTTACATATTGATTATTGACGAAAAGGCCTAAATCTAAACTATCTGGTTTGTTTTGTTCTAATTGTTCATTGTCCGCCATCAATATACCCTCTTGCAATATTGTGACTCATGCTTCTTGTAATACTGCGAATTATAACATATTAATTCAACAAAAACAATAATTTATTTTTAAATTATTCATTCTCATAAGTTGAAGCATCTTTTATTTGTAAAACATCTTCAAAATCTTTTTTATCTTGTTCAATAATAGTCTCAGATATTGATTCTTTTTTCTCATCTTCATTACTATCTATTAAATTATCATCTTTTTCAAAAGGCAATTCCTGAACTAATTCTTCATCTCTTTTTAATACATCATTTATATTTTCTATAATCGGCAATTCACTTAAATGACTTAACCCAAAATGCCTTAAAAACTCCTGTGTAGTACCATACAAAAGTGGTCTTCCTAAACTTTCTTTTCTCCCAACAATTTTTATAAATTTTCTATCAAGAAGGGTATCTATTACTCCACCGGAATCAACACCTCTTATATTGTCAATTTCAGCTCTAGTAATAGGCTGTTTATATGCTACTATAGCAAGAACTTCCATGGCCGATGCTGACAATTTTAAAATTGTTTTTTCTTTCAATAATTTTTTTATCCAAATAGAATATTCCGGCTTTGTAGCAAATGTCCAACCATCTGCAACAAACTTCAATTCATAAGCTCTATTTAATTGAATATATTCTTGTTGCATTTCTTGTAAAATATTTTCAATTTTATCATTTTCAGATAACTCATCTTTAATAACTGCTTTTATCTCTCTATTAAGTAAAGGCCTGTCTGAAACAAATAATAAAGATTCTATTATTTTTTTTATTTCATTAATTTCCATCATTAACCTCTTCTTCTATATCTATATTTTTATGTTCAACAATTTCATCAGTTTCTAATTGTAAATTTTCCGGCTTTTGTTCAAACACTTCCTCTTCTTTTTTATCTTGCAAATCAAATTCAATATCGTTATCATTTTTTGTTTCATCATTATAAACTCTATAAATTCTTATTTCTTCAAATACTTCTGATTGTTTAGCCATTATTTGTTTATTTTTTACTAGTTCCAAAATTGCCATAAATGAAACTATTAAGGATTGTCTTGTAGGTTGTAATTTCATTATCTCATTAAAAGAGATATATTGTCTTCCTTCTAATATATCAAGAATTTCCCTTATTTTTGTTTCGATTGGTATTTCTTTATACATTATTTCCCTTACTTCTTCAGGTAAGGTTCTTAATGCTTCTTGAAAACTTTTTATAAGATCAAAAATCGTAACTTCTATTTCATAATCTTGTTCTGCTATAATAGGTTGTGGTCGGTAATATGTCTGTGAATACTGCTGTTCTTTATTTGAAAGTATCTTAGATACTTCTTTATATTTTTGATATTCTAAAAGTTTTACTCTTATCTGGTCTAATTCAAAATCTGCATCAGCAGAATCTTTTTCATTATCTGGATGAAGCATTCTAGCCTTAATTTGCATAAGTGTGGAAGCCATAACTAAAAAATCACCTGCAACATCAAGGTTTAAATTTGAAATAACTTCCAAATATGACAAATATTCTGAAGTTATCTCTGATATTTGAATTTCTTGAACTTCTAAATCTGTCTTCCTTACTAAATGTAAAAGCAAATCTAGCGGACCTTCAAATGTATCTAAATGGACATCATATTCCATATATTCACCTTATAATTTTATAGCTTTTTTTATTTCTACCATTGTTTGATGAGCAGCTTCTCTTGCCTTCTGACAACCAATTTCTAACACCTTTTCAACTGCAGCTTTGTCAGACATTATATCTTTTCTTTTCTGCATCATTGGTCTTGTAAACTCAGATATCATATCTATAAGTTCTTTTTTACAAGCTACGCATCCAATACACCCTTGCATACATTGTTGTTTTCTATTTTCTGATTCTTTATTAAAAATCTCATGAAAAGCAAATACAACACAACCTTCCGGATGACCGACATCAGTTGCTTTAATTCTCAATGGGTCCGTAAACATTGTTTTAACTTTCTTTACAATCTCGTCTTCTGTTTCCGCAATTAAAATAGAATTACCATAAGATTTTGACATCTTTCTTTTATCAAGACCCGGAACTCTTGCAGATTTAGTAAGTAATGCTTGAGGCTCCAACAAAACATTACCATAAAAATTATTAAATCTTCTAGCTATTTCTCTTGTTAACTCTAAATGTGCTAATTGATCTTCTCCAACCGGAACAGATTGTGCTTTATAAAGTAAAATATCAGCAGCCTGTAAAACAGGATACCCCAAAAAGCCATAATTATTTAAATCTTTTGATTGTATCTCTTTAAGCTGTTCTTTGTATGTTGGACATCTAAACAACCATCCCAAAGGAGTTATCATAGACAAAATCAAAAATAATTCTGAATGTTCCGGAACTTCAGATTGTTTAAAAATTACACTTTTCTCAGGATTTATTCCAACTGTTAACCAATCTATTACCATATCAATTGAATTATTTTTTAGCTCTTTAGTATCTGCATAATCACTGGTCAATGCATGCCAATCTGCAACCATATAAAAACAATCATATTGTTCTTGGATAGAAACCCAATTTTTTAATGCTCCAAAATAATGTCCAAGGTGCAATCTTCCTGTAGGTCTCATTCCTGATAAAACTCTTTTGTTTGGCATAACTATTTCCTTTATAATCTATTAACTTTAGCTTAAAACTGATATCAAAAAATATGCTACCGGACTAATTATTGACCACAATATCCCAGTAGATAAAAGTGCAAATATTATTAAAAAACCATATGGCTCTATCTTCATATATTTTATTGCGAGTTCTCTCGGCAATAAATAGACAAAAACCCTAGACCCATCTAGAGGAGGTATTGGTATTAAATTGAGCAAAGGTAAAATAATATTTATAACTAAAACTATTTTCAAAATAGAATACAGAGATATAAACATTGACATATCTGCAGAAGCAAAATTTCTAATCAAAAACATAAAAAATCCAGCTATGATTGCAAGCAAAAAATTAGCGAAACAACCTGCTAAAGAAACCCATATCATATCAGTTTGAGGATTGTTTAATTTATAAGAATTAACAGGAACAGGCTTAGCCCAGCCAAAAATAGGAGCATGCACAATCATCAATAAAAGAGGTAATATAATACTCCCAAAAATATCAATATGTGCAATAGGATTCAGAGTTAACCTTCCCATTACTTTTGCAGTATCATCCCCTCTTTTATAAGCAACAAAGCCATGAGCAACTTCATGAACAATAACAGAAAATAAAAGCACTGAAAGTTGTAATATATATTCCATTTTAATTTAGTCATTAACAAAACAATATTGTTAAATTTTATCCTTTTTATATTTTGATACAAACAAATAATAAATTCTTCTACGAAAGTTTTTTAAGAACTTCCGTAACAGCCATCCCCATTTCAACACCAAGTTTTTGTGCATTGGATGTTAAAGCAACTATTTTAGAATTTAAAATATCTTCAATAGTTTTAACACCTGTTACAATACAAGCAACATCACCCATTTTTTGTGCAGTATTAATATTTAAATAGCCACACATAATATACCCCTTAGAACCTATTATCATTAACAAATTACTACTATCACTCAATTCTATATGTACCGCTTTAAAAATAGATTTGTTAATTTCTATATCTTTTACAATCATTTTACACTGTCCATGAAATCATATTAAAATCTTCTGTCGGCTTTGGAATTATTATAGATGATTGATATGGCCATCTTTCTATTTCCATATTATCTTTATCAACGCTAATTGTAAATTCAATATTTTTATAATCATCCGGCAGCTGTAATAAATCTATTGGTATTGCCATTTCAATAATTGAATCAATAGCAATATTTTCTACAGGAACAGAGATTTTATCTTTAATTTGTTCAGAATAAATAGAAAATTCAACAACCTTGCCATTTATATCAAATATAGCATAAACATTTTTCTGCACAGGATTGATAAAATTTATATTAAAACATAAATTTTCTATTTCTTTAGAATCATGAGCAATATTTAAAGATATATTTAAATAAATTTTATTCAGATCAAAACCATACATAAAAGATTTAAGCAAAGTTGAAACTTGATGCATAGAACCACCACTATGTCCGACAGAATACAAACCTGCTTTTTTCCATTCAAAATAATTAGTAATTTTACCATCTATTTTTGGAGAAATTAAAGCTGTAGGATTTATAAAACTAGAATCCGATGATAACTGTTTTGACCTTTTTATTGTCTTATAAAAATAATCTGGGATTTTCTGTCCAAGCAGCTCATATATTGCCATTAAATGTTGTCTAAATAATTTATCAAAGATTTCATCATTACTTGAAGAATGATCATCTCCATACCACCAATTCCAATCAGAACCTTCAGCCGCATAAAATATTTCCCAAACTTTTTTCTCTCTTTCACTTCCGATAAAGTCAATATTTTGTTTAGTATATTCAACTAAAAAATCTCTTACTTGAGAAAGATATTGCCATGCAGTATTATCTTCCTCATGCCCAATCCAAATACCAAAATTACCATTAATCCAAGAACCTGCTCTTAAATTAGTTATTGTATCTTTCGGTGGAAATCTTTTTAAATAATCACTAATTCTAACCGTTTCTATCATTTCTTCTTTTTCAAGAGTACTGTAAAGTTTCGATAAAAAATCCCATCCGTCATTTTGGTAATATTCCCAACAATTTTCACCGTCAAGAATAACAGAAACTAATGGATAGTCATAAGTATCACCAACATAATCACCTATATTTTTTATTTTAGTAACAAAATCGTTTACAGCATCATCTGGGTTCCATTTTGAATATACAAAACCGATAGAATCAGATAAACCATGATCTCTAAATATCATATTAACTTTTTTACCATCAACACTGATATTATATGGCCTAAACAGATATTTTCTATTAACACTATTATTTGGATAACTATTAAAAAGTATAGATTCATCTGTAGCAAGCCACTCAATATTATTATCTGCAACAATTTTTACAACTTCATTTGCCACTGAACCTTCTGAAGGCCACATACCTATTGGCTTTCTTCCAAAAGCAGATTCATAATATTTAATTGCATTTTCAACATGCCATATGGCATCTTCTTTATGTGAAAATCTTTTTTTAGGTAAATTTATATTTGGTATTGCATCTAATGCATTATTGGTATCACATAACAAAGGCAATATAGGATGATAAAACGGTGTTACAGAAACATCTATTTGCCCTCTATCTTGCAATTCTTTATGTTTCCCTACTATCATTCCGCAAATCTGCAATTGTTTTTCAATAAGTTTATGTTTTTCATCTTCAGTAAAAGCTCTACCCTTAATGTAAAGATTATTTATAAATTCATCATGTTTTCTCCAGTATGGATCAAACCAAGATAAATTAAACCATACTTGTAAATCTCTGATATCTTCAATTTTAAAATAATTTAATATTCTTCTTAAATCAGATTCGTTTGTTTGTTTCCCTCTTTTTTCAAGCAACTGATGATATCTATTATAAGGAAAAACCATTGTCTCCCAATTTGCCATAAAAAAATTCATTAAAATAAAAATTTTATCATCTTCAGAGAGTTCTAATGCCGGTTTTAAAGTTAAATCTAA
>Ga0265294_10010263_pt1 | contig 10676 bp, 8 predicted proteins | sample MunlanPumphouse3_FD_192504 | JGI IMG/M metagenome (GOLD analysis project Ga0265294, IMG submission 192504) | Groundwater microbial communities from a municipal landfill in Southern Ontario, Canada - Pumphouse #3 | ecosystem: Environmental > Aquatic > Deep subsurface > Groundwater | place...
AGTGAACGAGGAAGTCATTCGCAGATACATCGAACAGCAGGGCAGAGAAGACGCCGGACAGCATCAGCTGAAACTCATGTAAGCCACCTGCGTAAGCTGGTGGTAGTTCACATGATGCTACAGCGCAATCACATGGCACAGCCGTATAAATACGCACGAAGGGTAGGAGATATGTATGCTCCTCCACAACGTCAGATAATAGGCTCTTCGAACTGATCCTCCACTGCCGCAAGCTCTTCTTTGGAGGGGGCTTCCGATGCAGACTCATCCCATTTCCGGAGACTGGTTTCCACTTGCGACCGCGGAGCACAGTAACGCTTGCGTGACATGTCCCGTATCTGCGTACTCAGGTCACCCGTCGACTTTGGCGCATCGATGGTCCTGCCGGAGAACGCTTCACGGATTTCGCCGTCAATGGACATCTTGATGTAGAACTCCCGCACGCCCAGATTGATGATGTCGCGTTCGCCGAAGATCGGCTGGTACTCCTCTGCGAGGATTCTGGCGTCCTCGGCACCGACACGGAAGCTGATCATGGAACCCACATTGCCAAAGACGGTCTGCCGGATTTTTGCGCTGAGTTGCCCCATGTACTGGTGCGCAATCGTGAGGTTCAGATGGTATTTGCGGGCTTCGGAGAGGATTTCGTAGAACGTATCGGTGGCGAAGTTCTGGAATTCATCCACGTAGAAGTAGAAGTCCGGCCGCTGTTCTTCCGGCGTATCGGCGCGGCTCATGGCGGCCTGGTACATCTTCGTGATGATCATGGAACCGATGAGCGCGGAGTTTTCTGCGCCGAGGAGCCCTTTGGATACTTTCATCAGGAGGATCTTTCGGTTATCCATAATATCCCGGATATCGAACTTCGTATTCGTTTGTCCGATGACGTTGCGCACCATATTCGTCGCCACCAGCTGCCCCACCTTATTGAGGAGCGGCGTGATGGCTTCTGCGTCGTACTTTTCGCTCCATGCGGCGAATTCCGACACCCAGAAGCTTTTGACGACATTGTCCTGGATGCGCGAAACGATCTTCTGGCGGTAGTTCTTGTCGGTGAGCATTTTGAGGATGCTGAGGACGGTGGTGTTGGGGCTGTCGAGCAGTGCCAGCGTGGTGTACCGCAACACGTGTTCCAGGCGGTACGTCCAGTTGTCACCGAAGAGCTTTTTGAAGATGTCGAGGAAACCGATGGTGAGCTGCATTTTGTACGCTTCATCCACCTGCTGGAGGGGGTTGAAGGCGATGGGGAATTCGATATCCGCAGGGTCAAAGAGCACCACGTCATCCAGGCGTTCCTTGGGAATGAGCTTTAAGATCGCATCGACCAGATCCCCATGAGGATCGAGTACGGCGATGCCATGCCCTTCTTTGATGTCCGTATGCACCAGGAGTTCTAAGAGCTTGCTCTTCCCCGAGCCGGACTTACCCACGCAGTACAGGTGCCTTCTGCGGTCTTCCCGCTTGATGCCGAACGGCACGAAATTATTGTGGTAGTTGGTGATGCCGAACGGACTGACGCCTCCATCTCCCTGGCGGGGCAAATCCTGCGGCGGGTCCGATTTGCGGGCAAGAACGTGCACGATGTGCGGCACGTAGTCGGCGTTGGGCAGATGGTAGATCGTAGCACATTCTTTGGCGCTGAGAATGTAGGGCGTTGCGTGTTTGCGGGCGCGGTACTGTTCTATGAAACCCGGTGCACTCGTCACCCTGCCCGCCGCGAAGCCGTTAATGTCCGTATCGTTGAACTGGTAGAAGCTGCTGATGACTGATTGCAGTTTTGCCTTGGCGGTCACAGTGTCTTTTGCAATGTAGGCGCAGCGGATGCTCGTTTTAAACGGCTTGGTTTTCTCTTTTTCTTTCGCGAGCTCGTAGCGCACGGAATTGATGCCCTTGAGTCCCTCCTTCCGGAGGCGGTCCCGGATGGAGAAAAACTTCTTGATCCGCACCAGCCAGAATCGGATGTTCCTCCGAAAGTGGAAAGCACCGGAATCGTCGTGCGGTTCCACGATGATCTGCGCCCAGACCTGTTCGCCGCTCTCGATTTTGGAAATGACGGAAAAAAGCTGCGCCATGGAATCTTCCTCAAATTTTTCGTAGGTCAGAATGGGGTACACATCTTTCTCTCTCAGATTCAACTGGACGCCGGCGAATCCCTGTTTCTGGGGGTCAAAACGTCGCGTGTAATCCTGTGTTGCGTAGATTTCCGCATCGGGGAAGGATGCATAGATGCGCCCTTCGATCGTTCCTTGGAATGCCTTGTTCACGACAACGAAGAAGTAGGTGTACTGCTCCTGTCCCAGATATTCGAACGAAAACGGTTCGCCGGTTACGGAGTTCCGCAGGCTGATGAGTAATTCCTGCCATTTGGATTCCAGTTTCGGCGAAGCGGAAGATCCTTGCGGAATAACGATGTGCAGAGTGACGGGATTGCGCATATTTTGGGGAAAATCTCCCATAAAATGGGGTATTTGTACAGACTTCTTTTCGTTAATACACCTCCCCAAGGTAACACTCCTCGCACAAAACCGTTTCCGGACGTTCCGGTGCGTAGGTCGTCTGGATATCGGCTCCGCACTTCTGGCACGTTCGTTGCCAGAGCTTGCAAGGATTTCGGAGCGCCATGCGCTGCCTGTGCCGTTCGTCCGGGTGGAAATGGGGAATGGAAATCTTCATTCTCCGGTAGAAATCCAGTTCCTGTTTTACGATGCGGAAAGGCCGAGCGGTTGCCTCGCATTGGATCGCCCAGTTGAGGATGTCATCGGGTATTTCATCAATGGAAGAGGGGAGTTTTGCTCCCGGAATCAATTTTTCCACCTGCGGAGTCTCGTCCGTCTCATCGCGCCACTGCCAGCCTTGGGCTGTTACTTCGGTCTTGGTGAGCGGAAAATATTCCTGAGCCTCACTTTCGTTGTATGCAAAAGGCGATAATGCAACCGGGAAGAATTCCCCCCATTCGCCCGTGCTCCTCATATGTTCGATGATTCTGGGAACGAGTGCTTCGTACTCTTCTTTTGTATACGGTTTGTTCAGGATGCAGTACTGCTTCTTGTGGAGTCCGACACAGCCGAAGCAGTCCTGGATACCGATGCAGGTACTGCAGTATAGGCTGTTGGTCGCCGTGAGGTTGTCGCAGAAGAGCACACGGTTACAGAACGCACTGCTTTCCACCTCGTAGCATTCGACGAATTCGTCAGGATTCGAACAGTCCTGCGAGAGAGAGGTCTTCCCGCCGACCTGGATGTACTTTGAGTCCTCGGAATCATTGATAAAGTATCCCTCGGAGACATTCTTCGAATTGAAGATGAAGTCTCCGGTGCAGTCTTCTGCATTGAAATTGTGCAGAGCTCTCTGTGGAGTATGCATCTTCAGCGCCTCCAATGTGTTGTGCATGACCGCAGGATCGGAGGCGAGGAGCGCGTCACGCTCCTGCTCATATGCCTCTTTGGAAAGTTGCTTGTTGCGTATGCAGTGCGTTTTGTTGCGTAGCCCCGTGCACAGGATGCAATCCGAGCAGGATGCACAGTCGAAACAGTACGCGCAGTCCCGGCATTGCCTGGAGTTTTGCAGGTGCGTGCAGTGATACAGCATTTCGGAATCGATGCAGGAGTAGCACCATTCCCCTTTGCGGAGATTCATGCAGTCGAGGCAGTGGGAGGAATGGAAGACGCGATGCGAAAAATGGCATTCCTCGGATTCAATCGAGGACGTCGTCAGGTAACAATTCTTCAGGAAGCCGCTGTGCAGACAGTAGTCGCTGTTCTCGCAATTGAAGGTGATTTTGCTCCAATGAGGAGCTTCCAGAGCCAATGACGCGAATTGTTCGCAAAACGGGCGGTCGAAATCAAAATCTTTACCGGATGTGAAAGGATCCCATGCGTCGCCGTACCATGCATCTTGCGAGAAGACCGTGTGGGGTTTTTCCGGAGAGAAGACAGAGATGACCTCTGTACCGGTCAAATTACATTGTCTTCGGTAGAGTTTCCTGCAATTGCGAAAAACGCGCCTGCGCTGCAGCCGGCATTCCGGGCAGAGCGTCGGCGGCGGGACCGCCTCCTTTTTACCAGCGAAGACAGGAGAGACGCTGTCGTAAAACTGCAGATCATCATCCGTGATCTCAAAGGCCAATGCGCACTGCTTACAATTCTTTTGCATGGGGAGAGGAGGGGGCGTAGGATGCGGAGCCCATGGCGCAGGATGGCAAAGACATCACACTGGCAACGATCCTCGAGCACATCCAGGGTTTGCGCGATGATGTGACGGGTCGTCTGGGCCATATAGAGCAGCAGATGGATCGCATGGTTACGAGAATGGACCGGATGGAACAGAATCTCACGAACCAAATCGATGCAATCGATAAACGTCTCGACGAGATTGAGATCGAACTGCTGCCCAAGCGTGTTGCGAAATTGGAAGAGGCGGTTGGCATGGCAGCTTAGTATACTGAAGCAAGATAACATTTTTCACAATAAACGATTTCCGGCCGTTCCGGCGCGTACGTCGTCTGGATATCGGCTCCGCACTTTTGGCACTGGCGATTCCAGAGATGGCGGGGATTGCGAAGAGCCATACGTTGCTTGTGTCGTTCATCGGGATGCAATCGCGGAATAGGGAGCTGCATGGTTCGGTAAAAATCCAATTCTTGTTTGATTACCCGAAACGGACGGCCTGTCGTTTCGCACGTGATCGCCCAATTGAGAATGTCATCGGGAATATCCGAAGTACGATCCGGCAATTTGGCCGCGGGAATCACCTTCGTAACCTTGGGCATTTCGTCTTTTTCCTCTCGCCACGACCACCCGCGTTTCTGCACCTCTTCCTCCGTGAGGGGAAAGTGATCACTCGCCTGGCTCTGGTTGTAGCTCACGAACGAATACCGTTCAGGAAGAAACTCGCCCCATTCACCATCGAGCGTCATCCGATCGATGATCTGTGGCAGGAGAGTGTTGTATTCCTCTTCGGTGTATTGCTTGTTCAAGATGCAATAGCGCGCATGTTTGAGACCGATGCAGCCAAAGCAATCCTGGCAGTTGTTCATGCAGAGGTCGCAGTAGTACAAATTGCTGCCGGAATACGTATTCACATTGAAGGCGGAATGCGTGGGTGTGGGGAAACATTCACATTCCTCATAGGCAAGCTCGCCATTGACGTAACAAGAATCCCGAATGTCCCGCACCTGGAATGCACCGAAGACATTCATGCAATCCTTGGCGTCAACAGTTTCATAACAATTTCTGCACAGGGCGGTATTACTCAGGAGGTCGCCGGTCGAATCCAGCACAGTGCCGTGTTTCCACACGGGTGGATGGATCGCATCATTCCGAACATGCTCCAGAAACTCGCTGCGAAGTTGCCCATATGTTTGCGATGAGGAAAGATCAATTTCCGCTCGCTGCTTTCGGTACTCTTCTTCGGAATACTGAACATTGCGAATACAGTGGCGCTTCTCTCTGAGATTCCAACAGAGCAGGCAGTCGCTGCAACCGCGGCAGTCGAAGAGAAATGCCGAGCTATGGCACCGTGAAGAGAGCATCGCCAGCGTGGTGCCGTACATTTCGCTGCAAAAGAGACATTCGTGCGCATGTTCGCAGCGGACGATCTGCGTGTTTTCGGTGCAGTCGGTGCAGTGTTCCACCCATGTGCCATAGGAACAATTGCGATTGAAATCTGCCGAAAAAAGGAGATAGCAATCTTTGAGATTCGACACATTGTTCGTGTAGTCGCTGTTTTCGTTCTTTTCTTGCTGAAACGCTATACGCGGAACCACGGTGCGCAATTCCTGGAATTGCTCCAGAAAGGAACGATGCAAATCTACTGTTCTGCCATAGGGGAGAGGGTCCCACTGGTCACCCCACCAATAGGCCGGATTGTAAACAGGAAATGGCACGCCTTCCGGATGGCCGGCAATGATGGTTCCACCGGTCGCGTCATCTTTGCGACGGTGAAGATTACGTTCGTTGCGATGCGTAAGCCTGCGCTGCAGCCGGCATTCCGGGCAGAGCGTCGGCGGCGGGATCGTCTCCTTTTTACCAGCGAAGACAGGCGAGACTCTGTCGTAAAACTGCAGATCATCATCCGTGATCTCAAAGGGTGCCGAGCACTGGCGGCAGATTTTCTGCATAGTGGCGCAGCACAGAGTACTCCATCGCGGCGCAGTGCGTACACTGACCTCTGATCTCTGATTTCTGACTTATCAATAGACTTCCTTCAGGTAGCACTCCTCACACAGAATCCGCCCGTCATACTCTTTGGGCCAATTTGCCTTCGTCTTCTGTCTGCACTTGCCGCAGACAACCTCGCGTAATGTCCCGTCGAACGGAATCAGCCGAAAATTCTCCTGCAACCTTCGCATGTAGTACGTGTACGGGAGCGGAATGTTGAGATCCTGCGCGAACGCAATATCCTCCTTGAGAATCTGAAATGGGCGTTTCGCTTCTGCATCCCAGAACGGCGTCTGCGTAACCGCATCATCCGCCTGGTCGCACCTTTCTGGAACTTGAGATGCATCCCGGGCATTCGGTTCGCGCGCATTGTCGTTCGTTCGCATCCTAAACCCACGCTGCTCCCCTTGCTCCCTGGTGAGCGGCCAGTAGAAACCGGACAGACTTTCCTCATACGGATTTGCAGCAAAGTGCGCGGGGAAAAATTCCCCATACTCTTTCGTTTGCTTCATGGCCGCAATGATCTCTCGTTTCTTCCGCTTAAATTCCTTTGGCTCATAGGGTGTATTGAAAATGTGGTATTTTTTCCCGACCAAACCACAGCATCCGAAGCAGTATTCGCACTGGAAACACTGCGCGCAGTATTCCATAAACCTGCATTGGATAAGGTTATAACCGAATTTGATGTCGTAGCATTGGTCCTGCGCGCAGCAGGAAAGATACGCAAGTTCTGCGCCGAGGACGCTGACACAATCCAAGGCATCCTTGATGCCTACGCCGGAGCGGGTGAGATTGACGCAGTGTTCCGCCTTATTCGTGATAAGAAAACAGTTCTCACAATCCTTGCATTCAAAGAGGAAATTGCCCGTACAGTTCTCGCATAGATCGAGGAATAGCGCACGGTGCCAAGCACTGCCCCGAAGCATTGTGTTGAAGTGCTGTTTGCTCTTTTTATACATCACACGCGATTGCAAGTCATTCGACAGAACCCGCTTCTCGTACTCTTCTTTCGTCAGTTGCTGATTGCCGAGACAGTACGATTTGTTACGTAGGTTCGTGCAAAACAGGCAATGGTCACAATTGCGGCAATCGTAAAGAAAGGCGCTCTCGCTACATTGCCAACAATTGAAGAGATACGCCGAACGGAAACATTGATGAGAAAAGATCAGATCTACGCACCCTTCACTGTCGAAAGAGAAGACGCAGAATTGGCTATTCTTCACCGATACATTGCGGTAGCAGTACTTCAAATCCTCGCATCCATGACCGGAGTGGCACATGTAGCAGTTGCGGCTGTACCACCAGTCGTCGGTATACTCACAGTTCTCATTGTTCGCACCCATCTGGTGCGCGATGGGGCAATGCCGGAAGAGCTCCCACATCTGCGGGAACACGGGCTTGGAAAGATCGATCTCGGCGGAAGGAGGATTGGCATGCTTGATCCACTCATCCTTGTGCCACACAGGATAGGGGCACTCCTCCGAAAAAACGGAAACAATCTGCTTTCCCGTCTTATCGCACTTTCTCTTATGGAGCGCCCAGTGCTGCCAGAAGGCGCCAAGGTGCTGCCACCGCGCAATGGGATGGAGCATAGGTTCACCTTCGATGCCGAGTTTCTTGCGAAGTTCTCTCTCAGCAGGACCCACGGTGAAGGCGAAGCCGGTAATGGGGCAGATTTTCTGCATAGTGGCGCAGTACAGAATACCCCATCGCGGCGCAGTGAGTACACTGACCTCTGATCTCAGATTTCTGTTCTCTGACTTCTCAATAGACTTCCTTCAGGTAGCACTCCTCACACAGCACGCGTTCTTGCCGGTCGGGAGCAAACGTCGACTCTATCTCTTTGCCGCACGCAGAGCACGGACGCTGCCAGTCCCCAGCTGCACGTTGACATAAAACACAAAACAAACCAGCCGCATGTCTCCCCCACTTCACACAGCTATGAGAGGCACGCCGTACATGCGGCTGGGAATGACCGATAAATAGCAACGCGGACGGAGTAAAGTGAATGAGGAAAGCTGTGCGGATAAGAGCGATTCTAGCATCAAATTTCTCCATTGACGCACTGTAAAGGAATTTATACAATAGAGGCACATCAGAGTACGTCCGATTGGTTCCTCCCTGCGAGTGGTAATCCCTCCAATCCGGAACGAAATGATCCTGAAACTCTGATCCCCGTTAGTTAGGGGGTGGGAGTTTTTCTTTAGTAGCAGGAAACGAAATAGAGTATGCGGTCTTTCCTTACCACTTCTTCCCGCACATGGACACAAACAAGGACGCCATTCACATCCATTCCTGTAATCTCGTAATTCGTCTTTCCTCTCAGTTGCCTCCTCTCGTATGTTTTTGCACCTGCAAGAATATCCACCGCAACCAGAAAGCGCTGCAATCTCCTCTTGGCATCCTGCCGCTCAACAAGAGCATCAGGCAGTTTGGTTAAATGCACCGGCCTCTTGAGAGCCCGGCAATACACTCTGTTCTTCTGTCGTAAAAACAGTACAAGATTCGCTTTGAGTTTCGGCAAATTCTCTCGAGAAATTTGTCGTTTTGAACGATACATGTCTTTTGCGGGAGACATTGGTGAGGGAATGTAGACTCTTCTTGTCGTGATTTCAAATGCATAATTTTTTACTCCATTCCAAAAAGTCCTCAGCCACACGTTGACATAAAACACAAAACAAACCAGCCGCACGTCTCCGCACGTGCGGCTGGGAATGACCGACCTCTACACCCCTCAATCGCAGAATACCGTTCACATTTTGTATACAGAGAAATCCTTATGCCATAGCGCAAGGTGAGTTCCTTGTGTCCGCGGTTTTGGCAGAGAGAATAGCAGCGTGCACCACGAACCTGTCCTGCTCACAGAGGCCATGAATCTACTGGCTCCCGCCAAAGGCGAAGCGGTGCTGGATTGTACCGTGGGTCTCGGCGGCCATGCGAGCGCTTTCCTGGGTGCCATCGGCGCATCGGGGCGCCTAACGGGACTCGATGCCGACGCAGAGAACCTGCATTATGCCCAAACACGCCTTTCGGCCCCGAACGTGGTGCTGCACCATGGCAACTTCCGGGATCTGGCATCGCTCGCGCTGCCGCAGCAGGATGTGATTTTTGCGGATCTGGGCTTAAGCTCGCCGCACGTGGACGATGCCAGCCGCGGTTTTACGTTCCGCAACGATGCGCCGCTGGACATGCGTTTTAACCGGGATGCCGGGGAGACGGCTGCAGAGATGCTGCAACGGATGGATGAGGAAGAAATCAGCGCGATCCTGCATGATTTTGGCGAGTTGCGGCAGACCCGCCGCCTCGCGCAGGCGCTCAGAGCATCGGCCGCACAGACCACCGCGGATGTGCGCACATGCACGGAGGCAGTCTTTGGGTTCCGTGCGCCGCGTATGCTGCCGCAGATCTTCCAGGCGCTGCGCATCGCCGTCAACGACGAAATCGGCTCCTTGCGCGCATTGTTGGAAACCGCGCCGAGCCTGCTTGCGCCCGGGGGCCGCATGGGAGTCATCAGTTACCACTCGCTGGAAGACCGCATGGTCAAAGTGGCAATGAGAGCGCTTGCTACTTCTGTGCGCAGCGCAGAGACCGGCGCGGTGACGGAGCCGGCGAGGTACGCATTGCGCACCAGGAAGCCGGTTGTTCCTTCGGAGGAGGAAGCAAAGCGCAACCCCCGCAGCAGGAGCGCCAAGTTCCGTGTACTTGAGCGGTGTCTTCCGCAAACCGATCTATGATATACTCCCTCCCACAGGTGGCTTGCACTCGTACACCATTGGCGCCGCAGCGCCGGATGTCGCTGGGGAACATGATGAACCAGGGGAACATACTTCTCATGTCTGCGATTGGCGGTCTTATCTTGGCGCTGGCGATGCTGATTTTGTTCCACCAGAATGCCAACGCGACCAAAGGTTACAATCTGCGCACTCTGGAGCGCCAACGGTCTCAGTTGCTCCTGGAGCAGCAGTTGCTCAATATGCAGCTTGCGGCGGAACAGTCACTGGAGACGCTGGAGACATCGCATAAAATCCAGGCGATGCTGCCGTCACGGGCTCGGGATGTGGAATACATGAGGGATTTTGCAGCCGTTGCCAAGAAAGCCGATTGATCATGCAACGTGTCAGAGGATGGAGAATCCCTGGAGGATTTTGAAAAAAAGTGGTATTATATATAGAAATGCACACAGAAACCCGCCAGTGCACCGCCTTTATCCGGTGGATCGTGTCCATCGCCTGCATCGTCATGGTTGCAGCAGTCGGGTTGCGGGATGCGTACGGTGCGGATCCATATGACGAGTGCGTCGGCTTACCGTACCCTTCGGACGGTTGCCCGGAAATATATCAGCAGCAACCATCGGAAACCTGGAGTGCGCTCTGTGGCAACGGTATCCTCGATTCCGGGGAAGAGTGCGACATGGGGCGTTTGAACGGTCTCACGTACTGTACGAAGTACTGCACCATTGCCTATTGCGGCGACGGCTACATAGCGCCGTATCTTGGCGAGGAGTGCGAACCGGAGAGC
>Ga0265294_10010264_pt1 | contig 10675 bp, 5 predicted proteins | sample MunlanPumphouse3_FD_192504 | JGI IMG/M metagenome (GOLD analysis project Ga0265294, IMG submission 192504) | Groundwater microbial communities from a municipal landfill in Southern Ontario, Canada - Pumphouse #3 | ecosystem: Environmental > Aquatic > Deep subsurface > Groundwater | place...
AGTTTTCCCTTAATTGGAACGTCGGATAGATTTTGTTATAAGAATCAATTCTTTCACTAACGTCTGCGTTAATATAAGTCATGGATGACCCTTGTGTAACGACACTAGCGATACCGATGTTTTCTTTAATCATTCCATAAAGCGGTAAGCTGATATATTCTTGTTCCTCAGGCATTTTAATCATTTGATTGGCAACATCTGGTCCATAAATTCGCTTACGGTAGGCTCTTTGGTCTTCTTTATTGTTATTAAAGTTAATAACGGCCCCACTTCCATCAGGAACCACCATATAACCTTCGGTGGCTGTTTTGTCTTCATGAATACTGATCGCAGTCCCTAAAAGAGGGTATAAAGTAATGTTCGCAAGTTTTAGACTTTCTGGTTCAACAATTGAGTTTTTAATGATTGAGGTCGTAAAACCTTTATCCGTTAATAAGACTTGAACGCCAATTTCAAACTGAACGATTTCATTCATTTCATAGTAGCCATTTTCAGCATTTTCTTCAATGGCTCTTTCTCTTGAATAACCTTCTAAAAGATTATAATAAACATCATAAAATTCACGTTTTGCTAAAAAGGTCAAATTTTCATAACCTCTAACAAAATATAATTGTTTTTCATTATCATAATTCATTGATTGTTTAACAAATCTTGTTGATGAAGTATTGGGAAGAGAGTCATAAAGTTCCTCAGTCATATACTTAGGAAAATACAAATAGTCTATTTCTTGGTTGGCAATGGTATAGTGAACTTGGAATCCGATTTGATTGGTATAATCTTTTAAATATTTTATTTCGTAAGTTCGATTACCTTCAGCTTCTAAGATAGATTGTGGATGATAGATCGATAGTTTGTAATTATTTAATGAAATAATGGAGCCACTCTGGTTATAATAACTAATTTCTAGGGTTGATTTTTGTTTTTCAATCGCTTCATTGGTAATAACACCTCTATCAGTAAATTCTGCAGGATACTTTTTAAATACGGACGCTGAATAGACCCCTGCTGATGTAACTGAAATCGTGTATTCGATTTTTGCAGTTTCACCATCAGCGCTTAAAATTCCTGTTAAAATAACTTCAGTGTCATCCAGTGGTGTAATTAGTTCAAAATCACTGGTAAGGACCGTTTCATCACTACTGCTCCAAGTAATAGTTGAACCAGATGATAATTTTGATGGTAAATTAAACTTGCGTTGAGCAATATTATAGGTTAGGGTAACGGTTGAAGCTGACATACTATCTAAATCGACATTGACAGTCAATTTTTCTCTTGGATCTTTGACATTGGGATTACTTCTAATGATTTCCCCGGTAACTTTATCTTCAACCCAAAAATAACTTGTCGTTTCATCCAAGTAAAGTTTTAAGTTCGCATTTTCACCAACGAGTTTACTGGTGTTGGTAAGGTTCTTTGCAGCAACAAATCCATCTTTTGAATATTCAATCAAGTCTTCATTTGTAATAGCTTTAGCTTTGGCTAGTTTGAAGGCATTAAAATATACTAACACCCCAACCACCATGATAAGTACGACTACGAGTCGTTTAATATGTTTCATTAGCGTAACCTCAATTCATCGTAAATTGATGTTATAAAGGCAACCACTTGTTGAATAACATCGAAAAATAACAAGCCTAAAAATACCATAAAGGCCATGGCGACAATAGTTAACACAAATGTAATGATTGTCTTTAATAAGCCATATTCATGGATATTTAATATGCCTAAGAACAACATCCACCCCGCTATAACATAAGCGATTCCCATCGTTAAGGTATATATTCCCATTTCTTCCATGGTTAAATAATTAGAAATAAATACCGCTGGAAAACCAATCAAAACGATTGGGAATAAGGCATAGGATGTCACCAAGAAAATATCTCTCATTTTACCTTTACCAGATAATAATGTGGTAACACTCCAGTTGCCTAATACAAATAGCACAAACACTAACCCAACGGTTAATATTTCTGTCATGGTGTTTAAGTTATTGGGGTTTCTAAAATTAATAATAATACTTTCATTTAAATATTGATAAATCCTAAATAAAACGAATAATAGTAAGAATGTAAGCCCAACCCAAGTTTTCCCTTTACGTTCTCGTTTGAGTTCATAAAAGCCATCAAATGGATGGAAAATTAAATAGGATGGAAATTTAAAAATATCTTGCCAAAAATTTTTCATTTTTAGCCTAAACTTCATCATCATCTTCATTCCTCCTTTGACGTTTCTTATAGATGGATCTTCCTACTAATAAACCTGCAAGTAGCATAATACCACCAAAAATCCATCCGAAATTATCTCTTAAGATTTCATTACGATAATTTTGGAATGCTTTTGAGTAGTAATAACTATTATGACCTAATTTAAAGTATTCAACCGCTTCTTTGAAGTTACCTTCTCTTAAGTAATATCGACCAATTCCACTGTAGGCAATTTCATAGTTAACGTTAAGTCTCACTACTTCTTCCCAAACATCCCTAGAATCTGCATAATTACCTTCATACTCTAAAGATACTGCTTGATTGACGAGTGCGCCAAAGTTAGATAATTTGTAAACAATGAAGGTTTTATTGTTTTGGTCTAAGACAACCAGTTGATCATTTAGATAGCCTAAACTAACCCCTGATTTGAATTTATCACTTTGGTCCCCTTCAGAACCAGTGATGTAAAGGAGGTTACCTTCACTATCATAGGTAAATACTCTTGAGCGTTTTTTATCTAAAACACTATAAATACCACCCTTAGTATAATCAATATCAACCAACTCACTTGGTCCATCGGTCACGTAATTATTCATTTCTTTAATGTATTGTGCATCCCCCATTGGTACAACATAGCCATTACGTTTAATAACGTCTAAACCTTTAGGGTTAATTAATTGAATCATATTTTGGTCATTGTTATCTGAAGCCATCGAAGTCGCATAAATAAAATTCCCATCACCCATTCTTACCGATGTAAATGAGGTAGGAAGATAGGTTTTTAGTTTCGCTTTTTGAGCTTCACTCATCAATGATCTTCTAAATATTTCTGCTGGTGTTAAAACCAATGGGTTAACACCAGTAAATCTGTTAAACTCACCTTCAGGTGATAATTCGACTATTCCTTCATAGACATCTTTTGCAATGATGTACATTCTTTCCGTATTATCAACGGTAATTTTTGAAGGTAAAAACAAGATTCCCGGAATTTCTTCAGGCACAAACTCGGTTCTTTCCTCTTCTGGTAAGGTGGCTTGAAGTTCATCATGTAATCTCTTTCGTTCTGCTTCTTCAGCCACTTTATTAGCATCTTTAAAAACAGGGTCAACGGGATCCTTGAATAAATCGACTACCTGATAGTCTAAAGTCATTTTAACAACTCTTCTATTTTGAGTATCCGCAACATAGATGTAATCACTCGTTACTTCAAGGCCTTCAGGTGCGCTAAACTTAATAGCAGTGATGTCTTTAAAAACCTCTTTATCGACTGAATCAGGATGTATGTTAAAGGTGTTTAACGGTCCATCAAGCAATTGAAAGTTAGAATCAATCACATACAAACTATGATTACCGGAATCAATTAAATAAATCTTTTCATCATAAATAGTAAAGTAGGCTGGTTTTGAAAACTTAGTGTCTAATGTATGTTCGTTAAAATATTGTGAAAATGTCATTCCTGGAACGGAATAAACGGACTCTTTATAAAATGAGTAATTATAATTACTACTTCCCATTAATAGTGGAAATGTTAATAATAGGAGCATCAACGTTATTTTCTTCATATCATCACCTACTTCATTCCTGATGTTGAGAACGTTTCTAATACCTTAGATTGGCTCACAATAAAGAATGTCACAGGAACAATCATCATGATGAATGAAACTGCCGCAATCGTCCCGGCACGTTCAATAGATCCTTGGGCGATTTGAGTCAGTGCGTAAGACAGTGGTTTCTTTTCTTCCGAGAAAATAAATGTCCCCCCTGTATTGGTCCATAATCTTTGGAACAATAAGATAATCAATGTAACCCAAGCAGGTTTGACTAGTGGCATCACAATTTGCCAATAAATTCTATACTCGGAGGCGCCATCAATTTTTGCACTTTCGATTAAATCATCAGGAATTTGTTCCATAAATTGTTTCATCAAATATAACCCTAAACTTGATCCAACTGCTGGCAAAACAATTGCCCAAACGGTATCAATTAAACCTAATCTAGTAATAATAATATAGTTAGGAATATTGGTTACATATGGCGTAAACATCAATGAATAAACAACCAAAGTAAAGAACAATGTCTTACCTGGAAATTTGTACTTAGCCAACGGATAAGCACACATACTAGCGAATATTACATGCCCTGCAGTGCCTAACATGGTAATAAATATTGTGTTAAAGAAATATCTTGAAAACGGAACCCAAGAATTCCCGATCAGTTCAAATAAATCTTTGAAGTTTCCAAGTGTTAAGTTTCTAGGTAATAATCTTGGTGGGAATAAAAACAATTCATCTAAAGGCTTAAATGCGTTAGAGGCAGTCATAATTAATGGATATGCACTGAAAAAACCAAACGCTGCCAATAGAATAAGTAAACCTAAATCGCCCCAGATAGAACGGTTTAAATTTCGTTTTCTAGTAAATAGTCGCTTTACCTTACTTAGTTTAGACTCTCTAATAATGAGGTTATTTTCTAATTGCATCTACTCACCCACTCTTCTTAAAATCTTTCTAACAAATAGGTTTAACCCAAGCATAATCAAACACAAAAGCGTAGCGATTGCACTGGCATAACCTAATTCAAATCTCACTGTCCCGTAGTCTATCAAGTGCGTGACAATCGTATGTCCTGCATATTCAATCGATGGAAACCCAACCAATTGCATGGAGACTTCCGCTATTGAAAGCGATGTTGTAATTTGCATAACCGCACCAAATAATAATTGTGGTTTCATCGATGGTAAAGTGATGTACCATAACTCTTGCCAGCGATTGCTAACACCATCAATTGCCGCAGCTTCATAGAGTGTTTTATCAACACCCTTAAGCCCTGCTATAAAGGCTAAGAAGGAAACCCCTAAACTTAACCATAGTTGAACCACAATAATAACCGGTAAGATACTATCAGGATTGGTGAGCCATTGCATTGGTTGATCAATAAAGCCATACTGTATTAAAAATGCGTTTAAATAGCCATGCGCGTCACCAGAAAAGATAATTAACCACATTAAATAGGCATTACCACTAATCGATGGTGCATAGAATACTAAAGTCATAAAAGATCTTAAGTGTCTTGGTAATTCATTAATTAACCAGGCAAAGACAAACGCTAAAATATAGCTGACCGGCCCTGTAACAACGGCTAAGATTAAAGTATTCTTTAAGGCGACGATGAAAACATCATCTTCTAAAAATAATTTTAAATAATTACTAAACCCAATAAAATTAGGTGATTGTAATAAGTTGTAGTTAGTAAACGAGATCCCAATACTCATAAACACTGGAATAATGGTAAATGTGAAAAATAAAATCACAAATGGAGCCATTAAGATATATAAATGTTTAGCTTGTTTGATCTCAAACCAGAGTTGCTGGCGTTTCGTTCTAAGCTTTATTTCCATAATGCCTCCTAATCAAGTTTAAATTCTTTACGTTTAGATTCAAGTTCACGATTAATAATTAAAACATAATCATAAATTGTTTCTCTTGGATTTGCTATATCATTAATTACTCTTCTAAATGCGTTATCTAAGTGTCTACCAGTCATGTAAGATCCTGGTGTTTCCGGAATGCCTCTTGTCCAAGTCCATTGTTCGTTTAACTTATCACGTTCAACAACACGCCAAGGTAATTGGGCCATTGCCTCAACATTGGCAGTAGGATATCTAGCGGCTGCGCCTAAAATGCCTTCTAATTCACGTCCAAAACGAACTTGCGTATCGGTAGAAACCCACCATTTCATGAACTCCCAAGCTGCTTCTTTATTATCAGATTGTTCAAGTAACATTGTTCCCGTTGTACTGGCTACTGTATCTCTTCTAATTGTTTCATTACCAAATTCATCGATAACAATTGTGCCTGGGACTAAATCAAAGTCCCAACGCCCTTTAATTTCAGGGGCAAATACAGCTAAAGTGTTATAAATATTGTAATAGGTAATTCCGATTGGCATTTGTCCACTTCTAAATCTATTGGCGAAGTTAGCGGTTAGTGGGAATGAATAGTCCGTGTAAAACTCTGTCCAAAATTTAAATACTTCTGGTCCCATACCTTCATTAAACCCAGATTCTTTGCCATCATTTAAGTAAAATTCTCCACCATTTTGATAGAACAAGGTTGAGAAAATTGGGTTTGGCGGTAAATTCATTGTCCCAGCTTGAGAAGTTGGAATTGGTAAATAAAAATCTAAATTATATTTTTGTAAGTTTGGAATTAAGGCAATAACATCATCCCATGTTTGGGGAACAGTAAACCCATAATCATCAAAAATGTCAGTTCTGTAGAACATCATTAAGAAGGTTTGTGTTTCAGGTAAAGCATAAACACCATCTTGATACATAAATGGTACAAAGCCACTTTCATAAAATTGAGAGGCAACTTCTTCAAAATCATCAAATTGAGTTAAGTCAGTTGCGGCATCACGCATTGCATAGTTAACCGGAATCGATCCACCAACACCAATTGAAACATCCGGACCAACGCCCGATAAAGTGGCAGGTAATAAGGCTGTACTACTAACCAGTTTTAAATCCACTTGAATATCGAAATTCGGTGTAAATGATTCATCAATGAGTTTTCTTAAAATATTGGTTTGGTCTTGCCCCATTGTAATCCATACTTCAATTGACTCTCCGTCTCCAGTGGTTGTTTTACCTACTGCAGCATAGTCTGTTGTGAATGAAGCAAGGAAACGTCTTAAACCGAACCATGCACTTTCAAATATATTTGAAGAGGCTCTACTTAATTTAGTTTCACTTCCATGAATTTGGAAGTAATCTATCTCTAGTGGTTGTTGATCTAAAAGTGTCATCAATGTTCCTAGTGAGGCAATGTTGGTTTCAAAAGCCAATAACTTTTTATGGATTTGAGATGGTTTCTTGATAAAGTCATTCAGTTGTAGAATAAATGTATCTAAGATCCCAGTTTTTTCACTCTTTGAACCTGATAAATCAATTAATGCTTGTCTAATATCAATTAATATTTGTCTTTCAGTTTCTAAACGTTCGACTAAATCTGGCATTCTTAAAATTAATTGATAATCTCGATGTTCATCTGGTTCTGCGCCAGTGAACACGATAATTTCTCTATAAATTTCATTTAAATTAATAATTGAGTTATTAATTTCTGATAATAAAATACCATAATCACCTAAAGATGTTTCCATTGATATTTCATGTGTACCCTCTTCTAGATAAAACAAATAGGCTTCATCTTTAGTTCCTAAAGTTTGAATTCGCCAATCACCTGAATGCGTAAATCCATAATGTTCAAGTTCTTTAAACGGTATTTCGTTGTCGATATAAATATTTCTTGAGACAACCATCCCAGCAGCTAGTTTTTGTTTCAAACGTAAGGAAATTTCATATAAGCCTGTTTCAGGAACATCAAAATTCCAACTGATAATATTACCACTGACTCTCCAGTTATCGCCACCAATTGTATTAAGAATAATCTTTGATGGACTCGTATTACTGGTTTTTGAATCTGTTCTATCGTTTAAAGGATAAAGCGTTGGTGAAGTGGTATAGGTTGGATGTTCTGCTTCTAATAAAATATTTTGATCAACTTCTTGGTAGTTGTTAATTTCATAAGTTTGTTTTAATTGCTCGTAAGATATTTTTTCTACGACAGGTTTTAATGTTACTTTGCTAATAAGCATCGCTTCTCTAATTGATACGAATGATATTGTGTTAACTCCCTTTTCAAAGTGAAATAAAAATGGTTCCGTTATATAGCCAGAATTATCTTTAACGAGTGAATTCATCCATTGTGGAATTTCAATTTGGCTAGGACGAATATCGTTACCGAATATATCTTTCTTTATCGATTCTTTAGAACCCCATACTCTTAAGAATGTGACGTTATTTGACCCAGAAAAAGGATATTCTCCATTAATCATAATGCCTCGTTCAATGTTGGCACTGGACGAGTATGTCGTTTCTGGAAAATAAGTGATTTCTAAATTATAAAAACCAGCGGCAGATAAATCTACTTCATAGTTAACCACGCTGGTTTCTAATGTTTCTATTACATTTTCTTCGCCTTTATATGACCCTAAAATTGTTACATCAGTTCCATCAATATAATCAGAACCTTCGAGTGTAATTACACTTTGGGGATAATTTTCTTCAAATTGGTTAACATAGGTATGATAATCTGAGTGTTCTTTAAACTTCTCTAAATCAACCTTATCGGAGGTTGAGACATTATACTTTAATGTATCCGTATCAAAAACCATCACGATTGCATTAATCGCCCCATATACAAATATTAATCCAACTGTAATCAAAACTACAATAAAAAATTTTTTCAAAAAAATCCCTCCTATGATTAAAAATATACCCCCTCTCCCTTATTAGAAAGGGGGTATTATTTTAAATTAATATTATGCTAAATATCTTTCTAATGCTGATTTATATGTTGGTTCAATTTCGCTTATCTTTGTTCTATATGACCCATCAGGAATACCTGCATTAATGGCACTTGCGAAACTGCCCGGCGTATAACGTCCAATCCCCATACCATAAAGTACACTTCGATATGCCTTATCATAAACTGACAAGTATGCTTCTACATAACTGTCTTGAGCAAATCTTTGCTTAAGTAGATTTGTAAATTCTTCAATCCCTTGTTCTTCTGGAACGATTCTTTGTAAATCCCACCATACCTTAAAGACAAGTTCTTTTCTTTGTGTTGTCAAACCGCCAGCCATTACTGGAAATGATGGACCATAAATAGGCGATCTATATTGGCGACCGCTAGCAGCATAATCATCACTCATTGGATATGGAACGAATCCTAATTCAAAATTAATATTTTTGCCCCATCTATCATCAGAGGCAATAAACCAGAAATGTCCAGGGTGGAAAACAACTTTTCCACTTAACCAATTTGCACTACCGGCATCATAGGCACGGTCAGCAGATGGTTCAAATAGTTCTGCGTCAACCAATTCTTTGATAAAAGCATAAGTATCTAAAGCCGCTTGGTTACCAAAATCAACTCTTCCTCTCGCTTCATTAATGAACTCACCACCATTAAGTGGAACTAAGTTTTCCGCATATTCTGATATCACACCACCCAATACATATTCCTTTTCTTTAAGTGCTGCTTTAGCTTGTAAAGCCCACGCTTGGAATGTAGACCATGTCCAGTTACCTGCTAAATACATATCAGTTGGAGTTTGTAGACCTAGTGAACTAACCAAATCAGCATTATAATAGAATCCAGATTCAATATTTAATCCACTGGTTGAGAAACCATAGGTTTTATTCTTATATTTACTAGCATTTCTAATTGAGGTTGGTACATCCTCACCGTGGGCGCCAGGTACTAAGAATTCATCTATTGGTGCAATAGCCCCACCATTTGCTAGATTTGGAATCCAGTCAGAACTGATGTGATAATAAACATCGGCTAATGGTTTACCGTTAACATGCGCTTGGATCATCGCACTTTCTCTAGCAGGACCCCATGCTGCGTTTGCAGGATAAGTCACATAATGCACTTTTACATTGTACTTTTCTTCTGTTGCTGTTTGTAAATCTTGTTTTTCTTTTTGATTTTGTCCAGAATAAGTTGTTAAGAAAGGATCGTTTTCACTTGGGTTACCACTCATGAAATAGATATCTGTTTTACCAACGATTGGTGGAACAACGGTTACTGTTCTTACAACTGTAATTTCATCATCAAACGTACCTTTTACTTTATACGTTAATGTATAAGTTCCTACAGTATTAGGGTCAACAACACCAGTGACGCTAATTTCACTTGCATCGATTGCACCTAGTGAGTCTCTTGCAGTAACGCCAGCTTTAGGATCAAAGGCATCACCTTTTGTAATATTGGTATTAGATGCGCCTAAAATTTCAACTTTATTAAAGACAGTAACAGTTCTTACTACTTGAACATCTTCATTGTTTTCTTTTAAGTAAACAATCGGATCTTGACCAAGATTGTCTGGGTCTTCAATCTTATAAGTTACTTGGTACTCACCAGGAATTGTATTATTAATATTATTATCGAATACCACAATATAATTTGTTAATGTTCTTGTTGTTCTATTACCTGTTTCTTCATCAATAATAGGTTGAATTGCAGTCACACCTTGTGTTGGAACAAAAGCAAAGCCCACTTCAAGTTCGACAGCACCAACACCACCAAATGAAATTTCATCAACCACAGTTACGATTCTCACAGTTTCAGTCGTAACGCCTTTATAAGTTGCTTTATAAGTGATTTCATATTCGCCAAGTTCTTGAGTGTTTACTTTTTCAACTTCTTCACCATTATGTTTAATGATAATGACGAATGTAGGTTGAATTGGTTCACCACTGGTTATTTGGCCTTGGACACCGTCTACTAAATATACGCCAGCTTTAGGATCAAATTCCGCAACACCAATCGTTACTTTTCTATCTTCGGTACCTTTAAAAGTTGAGGCTTTAACATTATAAGTTACCACCAATACAGCGA
>Ga0265294_10010265_pt1 | contig 10673 bp, 6 predicted proteins | sample MunlanPumphouse3_FD_192504 | JGI IMG/M metagenome (GOLD analysis project Ga0265294, IMG submission 192504) | Groundwater microbial communities from a municipal landfill in Southern Ontario, Canada - Pumphouse #3 | ecosystem: Environmental > Aquatic > Deep subsurface > Groundwater | place...
TCATGTTTCTTTACTTTCTCGCCAAATGGCGCTTAATTCAGGCATGAGCACGTTAAAAAGGGGTCTTGTCAGAATAGCTTTTGAACCTATGTCTATAATAAGAAAAAAAGGAGTTTTAGGGATAATCGCTATACCGAGAACTGCCATCAAACTTATTGTATGCATGTATCTTATGTTATTAGAAGCCATGAAAGATGTTCCGTTCAACCCATTTTCGATTAAGAATATAATTAAAACTCAAATAGTTGTTGATCTGGCCATAATACTATTGTTGGTGCGTTTTACCGGCACAACCGAAAGCCCGGTATTACTTCTTACCGCTGTTCCTGTTCTTGTAGCCGGCGCAATTTCGGGAGTTAAAACAGGATTTTTCTTTGCTTTTCTTACGACCTTCGCTTGGCTTACAACAGGTTTTATGGTCAAACATCAAATAATACCTCACATTAAGTTTTATTCACCTGTTTACGGCGACTTGAGCCAGTGCACCGAATGGATTTACGCCAACTCTTCTGTTCTCTTCTTTACCCTTTGCTCTGTTGCGTTTTTGGGAAATAGGATAACAAACTATTTAAACCAGCGTATATCATCGCTTAATTCACTACTGTTTGAAAGCAATACAAGAGCTTACGCTTCGAATTTTGCCTCTGAACAACAAAAAGATGCCTGGTTGATTACAGACGAAAAAACCAATATCGAAAAAATAAAGATAGACAGCAGACACTTCTTTTCTCCGAGTGTTCTTGGCTTAAACCTTCGGGAAACATATAGTGAATTAGAGAGTAAACTCACTGATGTATTTATAAAAAACTTGATTGAAAACAGGCAAAGATGCCGAGTAGAGAAAGTCAAACTTCAAAGCTCCGAAGACAAAAGTTATGTTTTCGACATTTGTCTAACTTCATTTATCGACTGCGACGACAAAAATAAACTATTGCTTTTTTTTGAAGACAATACTGTTGAAGAAAATTCAAAAACTAAAGTAATCGAACTTAAAAACGAAATTCAAGCTCTAAATGAAAAACTTGAAAATCTAAACAACGAAAATACAAAAAACAATAATTTGATTATAAACTTACAAGACACCATAAATTCTAGGATTGTAGACATGGAGTTATTAAATAAAAAAATAAGCGACTTAACACTTACCAGAATAGAAAACGAAAGAAATATTTCTGAACTTATATCCGAGTTAGCAGGCGTAAAAGCATCAAATGATGAAATGATAGCCACACTTGAATGCAAACAAATGCTTTTGAACGAGGCTGCAACCTTAATAGACTTTTGCGGTAATCTTACAGAGCTGATAAAAAAAATAGAATCGAACACCAAAGAACTTTTCAGCCTGAAAAACTCGCATTTACACATTTTCACATCAGAAAATCTCGAAGAACGATACGAAGAAATAATAACACTGGAACACTTTCAAACAACAACTTCAGCACTGACTAAGGCAGGCCCTTCCCTTTTAAATCCGGCTTTTAGCGAAGGAAGGCCCGTAATAATCAGCGCTGAAATAAAACCCGAAAAATCTGCCGCCCTTTCTTACAAAAACGGAGAGTTGGAAAAGCTGATAGCATATGTTCCGATAAGACACGACAACGAAACTTTGGGAATGATGATATTAGAAAAGTTTGGCAACGAAAATAGGCCCGAAGTAATGATAGAAATGCTGAGTTATTATCTTAAATATGCTTCAACAGCGATAAAAAATGCGATATTGAACAGAAATGTTAAAAGGGAAAACTCAGTGTTGAACAAAGAGCTTGAAACCCTAAAAACAGAGATCTCAAGCTTCAAAAGAATAATAGGCGCTAACGCAAAAAAACAAGATGAGTCTTATGAAATGATTCTTGAAGAATTCTCTAAGCTGATTAAAATTGAAGACGCAATTCTGATTAAACAAAATCGTGATGAGTCAACTGAAATTGCCTGTCGGTTTAATAAACGCAGACTGCATATTTTAAATGAAACCGAGACAGAAATATTAAATCATTTTAAAGAAAACCCGGACTGCAAAGCGACGTTTGAATTAAAAGACTACAGGGCTATCGGGCAAGCCTTCCCACTTGTGCACAACAAAAGACTGCTGGGAGCTTTAATTATATACTATAGCGACTCGATTGAGCCGCCTGATGAATTCTTGCTGGAATTCTGCGTTAACCTGTTAAAGTATAACTTCACCTTAAACATACTTAGCCAAGAAAACGAAGTTATGGAAAGCTTTTATGCTAAGACTGTAGCCGCATAGCACGCTTTAATCGCAATTTACCGAATATTAAAACACAGAGCCGCACAAAAAGATGTGGCTCTTTTTTTTGTTTGTGCTATACTTTTTGGAGTTTAGAATTTTGTTGTAAAAGGAGAAAGGAATGAAACACAACGGAAAACGCGCATTTCTGTCAGGAAATGCCGCAATTGCCCGTGGGGCTTGGGAAGCCGGTATTAGATTTGCGTCAGCTTACCCCGGAACTCCGTCGACAGAAATACTTGAACACTGCGGTGAATACGCCGAAATAGATGCACAGTGGGCCGTCAATGAAAAAACCGCCATGGAAACCGTAATTGGCGCAGCTTATGGCGGAGCACGTTCTCTTTGTGCACAAAAGCATGTCGGTTTAAATGTGGCCGCCGACCCGTTTTTTACCGTATCTTATACCGGAGTAAATGCGGGACTTGTAATTGTTACCGCCGATGACCCCGGAATGCACAGCTCTCAAAACGAACAAGACAACAGAAATTACGCCATGATGGCCAAAATACCCATGTTTGAACCTTCTGACTCTCAAGAAGCCAAAGATATGACAATAGCAGCTATCGAAATTTCTGAAAAATACGACACCCCTGTAATAATAAGAACAACAACACGAGTTTCTCACTCTGAGTCTATTGTTGAACTTTCAGAAAGAAAAGATGCTCCTGAACGAGAATTTGTCAGAGACATGGCCAAATATTGCGTTCTTCCGAATAACGCGAGAAAGCTTCACGTAAAAGTAGAAGCCCGACAAAAAGCTTTGGCGGAACTTGGGTGTAAAATAGAATTTAACAGAATCGAAAAAACAAGCTCTAAAATCGGGATTATTACTTCAGGAATAAGCTATTGCCACGCTAAGGAAGTCTTTCCCGAAGCCTCTTATCTTAAGCTTGGGTTCTCTTATCCCTTCCCGACAGAACTCATCAAAAAATTCGCGTCGGAAGTTGAAACATTAATAGTAATCGAAGAAAATGACCCATTCATAGAAACGGCTGTCAGAGCCATGGGAATTAGTTGCATAGGCAAAGACAGAATCCCCGTTTGCGGCGAACTTAACCCCGACATTCTTCACGAATCCCTTAAAGAATTTACCGAAAAACAAATGCCCGAAACGGTAAAATTTGAAGGACTTGATATTCCGCTGAGACCTCCGGTGCTTTGCCCGGGCTGCCCTCATCGCGGCGTATTTTACACATTAAGAAAACTCAACTGCACGGTAACGGGAGACATTGGCTGCTACAGCTTAGGAGCATTTGCCCCCCATAATGCCATGCACACCATTGTTTGCATGGGTGCTTCGGTTACAAATGCACTGGGCATTGAAAAAGCCATGAAAGAAAAAATTCATGGCAAATTAGTTGCGGTAATGGGCGAATCAACCTTTATGCATTCGGGCATGACCGGCTTATTAGACACTGTCTACAACAAGGGTCGCCATGTAACCATGATCCTAGACAACTCTATAACCGCTATGACAGGCCATCAGCCTAATCCCGCCAGCGGCAAAACCTTAAAAGGAGAGCCCACCAAAGCCCTTAACATTGAAAATCTTTGCAAAGCTCTTGGCTTTGATAACGTGCATGTAGTCGACCCATTTGATTTAGTCACTGTAGAATCGACGCTTAAAACGGCGCTTAAAGACGAACAACCCTCTGTAATTATAACAAAGCGCCCCTGCATACTTTTAAAAGACTACAAACCCAAAGTCAGACTTGTATCAATCAACCGCGACAAATGCGTTAAATGCGGCATGTGCCAAAAACTTGGCTGCCCCGCCATCGAAGTAAACCCCGAAGACGGAAAAACAGTTATAAACCAAGCTTTATGCGTTCATTGCGGACTTTGCGCAAAGGTATGTCGCCCGGGTGCGATAACCCAAGCCGAAGAGGAGGTTAAATAATGACTACTAATATTCTTTTGTGCGGCGTTGGCGGTCAAGGAACTCTTCTTGCAAGCAATCTGCTGGCAGAGTGTGCCATGGAAGCCGGCTTTGACGTAAAAAAATCTGAAATCCACGGAATGGCCCAACGAGGCGGAAGCGTTGTCAGCCATGTTCGTTTTGGCGAAAAAATTGATTCTCCGATTATCAGAAAAGGTGAATGCGACATACTTCTGTCGTTTGAAGAGCTCGAATCAATAAGATGGGCTGAATATCTTAAAAAAGACGGCCTGATTATTACAAATTCACAGCATATTCTTCCCATGTCTGTTTCAGCCGGAAATGCGGTTTACCCAAAAAATATCCAAGAAATTCTTTCTTCAAAATCAATTCAAACAATAGCAGTAGACGCTATCGGAAAGGCCAAAGAATTAGGCAATCAAAAGTGTCTGAATGTTGTTCTGGTAGGCCTTTTAGCTAAAAGATTGACAATGATAGACGAGAAAATTTGGCCCGAAATGATTAAAAAAATGTTGCCCGAAAAACTGCAAAAGCTTAATCTTGAAGCTTTTCAAGCCGGCCGTAACATAGCTTAAGTCAGTATTAAAAAGGCTGCCGTCAAATATTGCCGGCAGCCTTTAACTTTATAAATTTTAAATAAAATCTGCGCAAAAAACTTTTTGAAAAGAAAATTTATTCAGTAAAAACAGTTCGGGTTCTTTTACAATCCTCAAAACAAGAAAACCGCTAAGCTCATCAAGAGTTATTTTTTCGATACCGTATTTACTTATTCTGCTTTCGTTAATTTCCCAGTTTAAACACCCGTTTTGTCTTTGTTTCGAGTTTTTGACAGAATAATCGCTTAAAACACTGTCTATATCACGGGACGTTTTAACAACATCCGATTCGGGCTTAACTGAAAGCAAGACCGGAAAACCGATTTCCTGAACATTCTTGGGCATCTTGACTCTGCGAATAATACGTATATCATCGATGTTCTCGGGTTCGCTGCTTATTTTTACTGAGCTGCTTCTAAAATTAATTTTGGCAATTGATTTGCCCCAACAATTTATGTTCGGAGATAACAACTCGACATTCATGTACGAATCTGCAGTTTCGGGGTTTGATAGCATAATTCTTCTTGCCAAAGCCGTTTTAATAAAATCTCTGCCGCACGTCCCCCATTTTTCAGGTATCTCAAACATCACCCACACAGGATTTAATGATTGATCGTCGTTATCAAGGTTTTCGACTCGCTTTAAATCAGGCCCAAGTTTATTTAAGATTTTTTTATAGTCTTCAGACATACAAGCTCCACAACCTGCACATTTGCCTGTTCCCCATGGCGGAGACATACATGGAGCAATTTCTGAGCCGCTATTTATCATTTCATAAATATGATATAAATATTTTTTATTGATTCCGGTGTCTATGTCATCCCAGGGAAATACCGTCCCATCGTTTTTTTCAAAAGTGTCGGGTTCAGGCAAACCTGATTTCTTTAAAGCTTTTTGCCAAAAATCTCTTAATTTTGAGTTTATTTCTCCCCGGTATCTGAATCCGTGGTTAACAGATGCATCAACAAGAATAGCCGTATGCCTTCTGTCAGCATAAGCGATGTATTCCGAAACTAAAGCATCATTCACTCCTGAGCTTATCCTAGAGTCGAATCCGGCCGAAAGGGGCAATGCGCTGACATCAGCAAGCATTTTTGTCAGCTGCGCGAATCCGGGCCTCTTAGGCGCATATTGCATAGGCGTCTGAGGCGCCCTAAACAATGTCGCGAAAGAAAAAGTTATAACCGGCGATTCGCGCCTCACTTCAATCATTCTTTTAATCTTTTCCAAAAACGCTCTGAATTCAATTACATCTTCTTCATTCTCATAGCCGGTCAAAATAATGAAAACCTTCATTTGCCGCATATTTCGCCGCAAAAGCATTTCTATTCCCGCTAAAATAGTGCTTTCATCTAAGTTCTTTTGCAAAAGCGCTCTTACTCTGTCGCTTATCCCCTCCATGGCGCAAGTATAGGTTCTCTTACCCGCATCAAATTGCAAATCAAGCACTGCGGGCATTTTTACCATCGCATCGAATCTTTGGCTTTTTATGCCGACTCTGTCGAATGTTCTCTTAAAGCGGGCAACCAAATTAAAAATATCCGTGCAGGTGTTTGCGTTAAAAGTCATCAAAGAAAGCTCTGACAAGCCCATATTGGCCTTTAGCCTTTTCGCCGCTTCAATTGCTTTTTCAAAAGAAGTTTCTCTGTATGGCTTTTGCTCCCACGACTCTTTGCAAAATGAGCAAAACGATGGACACCCGGCAGACAGCACCACATGGGAGCTGCCACTTCCCTCATATAAAACCGGGCCGCCCTCAAAAGTCTCTGAACCGGGCAAACAAGCGGTCTTATTTGCTTTCACGGGGAACGGTGCGTCACCTCTCACCGATACGGCAACAAGTTTTTTCTCATCAAACTCTTGCCTGTAAGAAGATGGCTCGTAAAACCCCGGTATTTCTTTCTTACAAAGCTCTGTTAAAGCCTTTCGACTCAATTGTTCTTTATTGTCTCTTATAACCTCTAACAGCTTACAAAACACCAATTCGCCGTCTCCGATCATCACCCCGTCGACCAATCCTTTTTTTTCAGGGAAATTGCAATCGATTTGTCCGTGCAAAATAGAATGTGTGTAAGAATTGCTGCCGCCAAGTATTACAAGGGGAGCCCCGGTTTCGTTTCGTTCGCTTGCCGAAAGCGGAATTCCCGAAAATTTCAGTAAAGCCGGCAAATTTACAAGTTCCTGTAAAACAGAGTTGCTTATTGCTATAACGTCAAATTCGCACGGATGCCGCTTTGAAGTTGTTGCTGTCAGAAGAGGCACTGAATCAGCTATCATAAGCCTTTCGTCTTGTTCTGGCGGCAAAAAAGCTAAATCCGCATAACACCCCTCAACCGAAGCGGCCATTTGAAAAAGATACGAATGGGTAATTCCCGCGCAAACATCTTGATATTGAGAAAGCCTGGCTATCAAAACTTTAATTCGCGCCGCAGAAAAACGCCCGGGGTTAATAGTTCCCGGCTCCTGACCCAAAAACCAGTTGCCTGTCATTCTGTTTCTGTTTTTTGCGAACCAATCATTGAAATTAGGCATCTGTTAAAAGTTTTTTAGCCCTTTTTAAATCCGAGCCAAAAACCGATTATAAAAGAACCGGCAAAAGGCAGATTATAGGTTATTACAGACATTACGCCGGAAACAGAGTTTTCAAGCTCCTGATTTCCGGCCACCAAACTTTCTATTTTGCTCCAATCAATAGAAATCAGTTTTTTATAAGCCAGAACTTGCAACGAAACAAATACTATTCCCAGAATCAGCGCAAAAATTTTGGCCACCTTTTTTAAGGTAAAACCTACGGCCCAACCGGCGATTCCGCCGGCTCCGAGAGTAGTCAAAATAAACTTGTAATTATCAGGTATTTTAAAAGCTTCGACAGCTAACTTTGCTGTTTCCGAAGCAGAAGAAGCCACTTCAGGAACAGCCTCAACAGTCTCTAGAACCCGCTCTGCGCCTATAGCCTCAGAAAGAACAAACACACCCAAAACCGATAATAGAAAAGATAAAAATCTGTGTTCTGTAAAATAAAGCTTTTTCATATAATTTCTTATTATCAGAGTGTCTCAGTATCGTTTGTTTTCTCTTTGTCGACCTTTTTAACAAGATTGCCGATATCTTTAACTTTATAGATACCGCTGCCCGATGACACGAAAAGATCGTTATTAAGAAAAGCCACCCCTGTAACATTTATCTTAGGCAGTTCAGGCACCAATAAATCGATATCTGCCCACTTTTTGTCTTCAAGCAATATGGCCAAACCCTTGTCTGTGCCAACAAATAAAATTTCATCTCCGTCTGTTTTTGCCAAAGAATTAACTATATTTCCGGGCATGTCGCAGTTGCCTTCAATCATCTCTTTTACAATCGAACCGTCACCTTTTTGCACAAAATCTTCATATGCAGACTTATAAGTTTCCCATCTGCCCTTGAGATCTGTAAGAGTCAAACCGCATGTTGAGCCAATCGCAACAAAGTTTTTAAACGGCAACAAGACCTTTATGTTATTCCCCGAAAGCTGGCAATTAGCAGGACTGGGAGGAACCTCAATCAAAGAAGACCCCATAAGAGTCTTGGCAGGCCCCGTAAAGTTCATAAACATACCTTGTTCAAGCTTAGATATACCGGCTCTGGTTCCGATAACCAAATTGCCTTTTGAATCATAACAAAGCTCAGTAACTTCATTCTCAACAAGCCCGTCATTTTTACCTCGAGAGGAACTGTTTAAAACAATGCCGTTTGCGGTTCCGACAATAACTTCACCGCCCGCGCCGATACAAGCTCGCGCGCGTCCGTTCGTGAAAAACGACATAAATCGGTTGCCGTCGTTGTAACACGCACCGTTATCTGTTGCCACCCAAAGTTTGTTGTCATGAACAGTCAGATTCTCGATTATGTTTGAGCCTAACGAATTAACGTTTTTTGCCTGATAAATGGCCCAATTAACCCCATCATAGGCATAGAGTCCTTTACGCGAACCGGCCCAAATTTTGCCGGCAAAAGCTACAAGCGAAGTTATGTTTTCTTCGGGTAATCCGGTTGATTTGCTTAAGTGGGTTACCTCAAACTTTACAGGCTTCGCAACCTCTTTTTTGGTCCCGCAACCTGTAGAGATTATAAGAACGGTTAGACATAGCAAAGCAAGTAAGCTGACCCTAATTCTCATAATAATTACATCCTTTTTATTTATTGTAAATCTTCATTACGTTCCCAATCTCGACCGTGCCTGATGAAACGCTTGTTCTGTGAGTTATTCCGTGTATAACGATTTTATTACCGGGAAATTGACTGAGTTTTTCTTTCCACTCATCCGAAACCACCTCGAGACCCATATCTCTGCGGCCCAGCCGGTCTTCTTTTAAATAAACTCCGTTGTTTTTAACAAGAACGGTAGCGCGAACAGTTTCTTCCTGTGTCCATATTTTTAAGGGGTCTTCAGATTTTTTCTTAGTGTTTTTACGCTTTTTATTGCCGGCTTTTCCGTCTTCAGGCAAATAAATGTTTGCATTTTTTACAATCTTTACAGCCTGAGCTGTCCATAAAAGAACAGCATTCCTTGCTTTTTGCACCGCTTCTTTGGTGCCGTCGGTGGTTAATTCGTATTCTGTTGCCGTATTACCTATAAGCTCGACTTCTATAACACTTCCGTATTTAATTCTGTTGTTTCTTCTGCCCTTATCAAAATCATTAGGCAGATCAAAGCTGACTAAGCTCCCTGTAGCTATTGCATCCGAGTTTTCTAAGCCGTTAACCACATGAAGTATTTTTAGCCCCAAACGGTCGTTAAAGAGACTTTCAACTTGCCCAATAACAGTTACTTCTGTCAGAGTTGACTGCGCAAAGGCTGTCGTAGCGGACAAAATAAAGGCAAAAAGCAGAACCAAGCTTAAGCCCTTAATATTTTTATCAAACATAAATTATCTCCAATGGTTAATATACTATTAACTGATTCTAGCACATTAGCAAAACACTAACAACACTAAAATAAAACGAGTATATCCCGCCTAAAATGAAACAACGAGAGAAATATTTGACTAAATATCGCACATAATGGTACACTCTCCCAAACATTCTCTACCTGAAAGGCACAGCCACATTATAGATGCAAAAAAACGACTTAGAGAACATACTTAATAAGTTTTCAAATTGCAGCATAGCAGTTTTCGGAGACGTTATGCTTGATGAATTTTGCTGGGGCAGGGTCAACCGAATATCACCCGAAGCTCCTGTACCGATAGTGCAGGTAAAAACTGAAACTTGGCGCCCCGGCGGCGCCGCCAATGTGGCATCTAACATTGTCGCCTTAGGCGGCAAAGCGCACATTTTCGGACTCATCGGCGATGACGGGCAAGGAAGACGCCTAACCGAAGAACTCCAAAAAGAAAACATCCTCACAACCGGGTTGATAATAGATTCAGGGCGCAGAACATCCGTTAAAACAAGAATTCTCGCGCAAAACCAACAAATGTTGAGAGTAGACCGAGAACACACCGAACCCATAGACTACGAAAGACAAAAAAACATATTAAGCACATTATCAGACTTAATAGACGAACTCGACGGAATAATTATTTCAGATTATGCTAAAGGCGTTGTAGTAGAACCCCTATTCAAAGAAATTGTCGAAAAATTCAGACGAAAAAACAAATTTATCGCCGTTGATCCAAAGCTTAAAAACTTTCAGCTTTACAAAAAACCTACAATTATTACTCCAAACACAAAAGAAGCGGAAGAAGCCCTCGGCAGAGTCTTTGAAACAGAAGAAGACGTATTAAAAGGCGGCGTTGACCTTTTAAAGCTTTCGGGCTCCGATGCCATTCTGATAACTCGAAGCGAAAACGGCATGACCTTGTTTGTTAAAGGCGAAGAGCCCGTCACCATACCGACTCGAGCCATGAATGTTTTTGACGTAACCGGAGCCGGAGATACTGTTATC
>Ga0265294_10010266_pt1 | contig 10673 bp, 9 predicted proteins | sample MunlanPumphouse3_FD_192504 | JGI IMG/M metagenome (GOLD analysis project Ga0265294, IMG submission 192504) | Groundwater microbial communities from a municipal landfill in Southern Ontario, Canada - Pumphouse #3 | ecosystem: Environmental > Aquatic > Deep subsurface > Groundwater | place...
TCTAAATACAAACAACATAAAAAAACAAGTAATTTTACATTACTTGTCATTTTATCTTTTTATTGAAAATTGTAATACATAACTAAATTATCAAGATTTAACCAATTGTTTCTATAATTTATTTTAATAGTGTAAGTACCACTATTTAATTGATTATATTGTTCTTTAGTTAAGACTACTCTTTGACGTCCATAAATTAAATCCCACATAGTTTCTACTGTTCCTAAATTTACTTCCCCTTCTGGTGTCATAAGACTAGCGCTATTAACTGTATATTCCCCTAACCAATAAGTAAAAGCTATTCTCCTTGGAACAATAATTCCATTAGGTAGTAATTCTATAGTAAAATCAACTTTTACAATTATTGTGGCACTTGCAGTTGAATAATTACCAACTGAATCAGTAGCTGTATAGTTAACGGTATGAGTTCCTACTGGTAATTGATTAAAGTTAGTAACTTCATTACCATTAACTGTTGCAACTATTGTTGCTATAGGATCATCACTAGATACACCTGTTAATAAATTATAGTCTTCACCGTTTTCTTTTGTTATTTCTGTATATAATACAGTAAGAACAGGTGCAGTGTTATCAACATCAAATGTATAACTATTTGGATTTCCTGCTAAATCTTCAAAATTTAATGTAGCAGATTGAGTTCCAGTATAATATCTATAATATAGATTTCCACCTAAATCTCTCCAATAAGTATCATCTAAATCTCCAACAGAGAATCCTCTAACTGGTTCACTATATTGAACCATTACTTTTATTTTTCCATCTTCATATTGTTGAGTTAAAGATGAAACTGTTGGTAGAGCTTTATCAATTGTAAATGTAACAGTTTTACTATTACCTACTTTATCAGTACCTACTATTGTATAAGTTCCTTCATCGCCTAAATTTAATTCAATATTAAAATTTTCATTCTTATTATTTTTATCAAAATCTTCACGATCATAAGTAACGGTATTATTATCTTTTGTTACTGATGCTGTCATTAAAAATTTATCAAAAACAGTGGCAGTTACATCTTGATTATAATACTCTCCATTTTCAACTCCTGAAATAGTTGGGTATGTTCTATCAATTGCTGTCCAAATATCAACTTTATTTCCAGCTAAATCAGTAACAAATATATGATATGTCGCTTCTTCTGTTAATACTGTCCCATTTGGAACAACCGTTGTTCTATTAGTATCTTGGTTATATACTTTAATTTCTTTTAAATTATTTTCAATTACATTAATTGTAATATTTCCAGTTGTATGTGATTTACTTATTGGACTTTCAAATACTGGATCAACATTATCTAATGCAAATTCTCCCATTCCATCGATAGAATAAATAGTACATTTTCCATCTACAGAAGTAATCTTGCATTGATAATTATATGTTGCAAGATCCGAGTCTGAATACATAACACTGTTATTAACAGCTAATATCCATAAATACCAATTACCATTTTCATCTGGTAGAGTAACAATTGGATCACTAAATACCCCCTCAGTTAACGTAACTGTTGGTTCATCAGCAAATGAATCAAAACTTGGTTCTTCGTTTGTTTTTGTCCATTGATATTTAACATATCTTATAGCCGTTTCTGAATCTTCGACTTTTACTTTAACACTATGACTTTGAGCAGGTTCACTAATATTAACATCATTAACATCAAAATCAATTGATGGACCTGTATTATCTAGGTTAAATGTTGATTTACTTATATACTCAGTAACATTACCGGCAACATCAGCTGCAACCATTATTAATTTATAACTACCTGTTGCACCTGTTGGAGTATATAAATTTTGATTATTGATAACAGGTTTAAAGCCATTTTCTGTACTTAAATCTGTTATGTCAAATGTATTAATATTTTCTAATCTTACCCAAGCATATACAGATTTTTCTAATGAACTTCCACCTGAATCACTCACTTGGGCTACTCTGCGATGTTCTGGTCTATATGTTGCAGAATTTTCTGTATCTAATTTTAATGTTGGTTTATCTTTATCAATATTTTCTACTGTATAAGTTGCACTTCTTAATTCACCATTTAAAAATGTAACACATGCAGTATAATCATCATTTTCTGAAACAGTTATTTCTTTAGTATTAACTGCTGTCATAACAAGATTTTCAAATACTCTTGAAAATTGTGGAAGTGGTTCTTCTGGACCACAAGTACTTCCACGTACTATTGTTATACCTTCAATTAAATCTGGATTTTCAATATCATATTCAGCAGTTAATGTTACATCTTGATTGGTCCAATCATTAATATTAGGTACCAATCTTAATGACATTAAATTAATAATATCTAAATCTGCTTGAAATTCCTCTATTTCGATAATTATTTCTAAAATTTCAGTTGTTTCTTGTAGCAGTTGTTGAAGATTTGGGTTTTCTAAATCGTTTGCACCTTCAATTGCGTCATCTAAATCATCTAATAAATCTTGTAAATTAGAATTTAAATTACTAATTTCTGCATAGTAATTTAGAATTCTATTACCTTCTTCAATTGCTTCCTCTAAATTTCCTGCAAGCAAAGCACTTATCCTTGTTAATAAGTCATTAATAGTATTTGCCCCATTATTTACTAAATTTTGGTCATTAATTTGATTAGTTATTAATTGTTGACCATTATTAGTAGCTGTTTCTAATTGATCTAATAAATTATTTAAACCTTCATCTTCAGCTTCAATATCTAATACTAGATTTCCAGTTTCAACAGCTGTTCTAAGAACATCATAGTTAGCTGCATTAACTATTAATGGAACAGGGTTATTATCTTCTTCATCAGGTAACTGAATGACAGCTTCTTTTTTATCATCATCTTTATTTTTATCAACATCTTCTGTGTTGTTTTTATTATCAAGTGGTTCTAAATCTTCTGCCGGATTGGCGAATGTATATACAAATAAACCTATAAGTACAAACAGCACAATAGCAAAAATTCTTTTTTTGTTTAGCATTTTTCTTTTCCTCCCTAAAATATATATATAAAAGTTACAATAAAAAAATTATAACTGTTTTGCCTTTATACTTAAGCAGCTTTTCGGTTTTTGTTGACAAAATATTTACAAAATCCTTCTTTCACTAGGTATAATAACACAATTACAATTATACTTCAATGATTTTTACCATTTTTTAACATTTTTTAAGTGACTTCGTTCGACAAAATTCGACAAACCTTAATCTATTTAATTACTTTGAATTCATTTAATGGCCAAATTCTTAAAAAGGGCTTACCAATAATATCTTTTTTTGTTATTAATCCAAAATTTCTACTATCTAAAGAATCACCTCGATTGTCTCCTAAAACTAGATACATATCTTTAGGAATAGTATTATAACCTAATTCTTTTAGTGTAAAATCTTCAGTAATCATACCTTCTACTATTTTTTCAATATAAGGTTCTCCATTAATATATAACACATTATCATTATATTCGACATTTTCCCCTGGAAGACCTATTACCCTTTTTATTAAGTATTTTGTATCTTCATAAGCAAAGGCTATAATATCATTTCTTTTAGGTTCTTTAAAATGATATATAAATTTATTTAATAATAATATTTCACCATTATTTAATGTTGGTCTCATAGAAGGTCCAACTACTTGTTGCAAACTAATAACATATATAACAATTACTATAATTCCAATCGCAATTAAAATATATTTTATTGTGTCGTTAAAAAATTCTTTTAATTCTCTTAGATCCACACTATCATCTCCATATTATATACATTTTATCATTTCTTGTTAAAATATTCTAGTAGCAAATAAAAAAGAGATGTTACTCTCTTAATTATTACCTAAAAAGTATACTTTATACCACAATAAGAAGGCATAAATGGTCCACAATTTTCGACCATTATTTTTTTTGTTGTTATAATGTTCTTCTAATAAATTTAAAACTTGTTCTTGATCAAAGAATTCTTTAACATAATCCTTATTAAATGCTTTCTTTAAAATGTTATAATATTTTTCTTCTTTTATCCATTGAGAGAAAGGTACTGGGAATCCAACCTTAGGTCTTTTAGCCCAATCTTCAGGTATTTTTTTATTAGCGCATTCTCTAAATATATACTTTGTTGTTTTGTCTTTAATTTTATATTCTGTAGGAATCTTAGAAGCTAATTCCATAACGACTTTATCTAAGAAAGGTACTCTTAATTCTATTGAATGAGCCATAGTCATTTTATCTGCTTTTAAAAGTATATCTTGTGGTAGCCATAAATGCATATCTAAGTATTGCATTTTAGTTACATCGTCTTTATCTTTTACTTTATCAAAATAAGGTTTTGTTATTTCTTTAAAATCTTTACCTATTTTAAAACGATCTGTTACAATATTTTTAGCTTCTTTGTCATTAAAAATAAATGCTTGCCCAATATAATAATCTTCTACCGGTAATCCATTTTTAACTAAGAAGTTCTTTCCATGGAACTTAGGTAATATATTTGCTAATTTACCAATAGGGTATCTAATAAAATCAGGTATTTTACGATACATATAATCTTCTTTAACAATACCATAAGAAGTATAGCCCCCAAACAATTCATCTGCTCCTTCACCTGATAAGACAACTGTAACATGTTCCCTTGTCATTTCAGATAAAAAGTATAATGGAACAGCAGAAAGGTTAGCATGAGGTTCATCTGAATGATATTGTACTGTTTCTAATTTATCAAAGAATTCATCAGCTTTAATAATCTTATTTACATTTTCTATCTTTAACATTTCCGATAATTCTTTAGCATAGTTTACTTCACTAAAACCTTTATTTTCGAAACCAACTGAAAAGTTTTTATCCGGCATTAAAGTAGCAGTAATATAACTCGAGTCAACACCACCTGATAAAAATGATCCCAATAAAACATCACTTATTTTATGGTATTTAACTGATTCTTTTACTGTTTCTTCAATTTCCTTCATATATTCTTCCATTGTTTTTTTCTTAGCATTGAATTTGACTTCATAATACTTTTTGATTTTCATTTTACCATTTTTATAAGTAAAATAAGATCCGGGTTCTAGTTTAAATACATTTTTAAAAAATGTTTCATTTAAAACTGAATATTGAAATGTTAAATATGGCTTTAGAGCTTCTTCATTTAATTCTTTAACGAAATCAGGATGTGGTAAGAAACTTTTGATTTCTGATCCAAACATAAAAGAATCTTTCATATTGGCATAATAAAATGGTTTTATTCCAAAATGATCTCTTGCTCCGAATAACTCTTTATTTTCAATATCCCAAATTACAAAAGAAAATTGTCCTCTTAACTTTTCAACTATTTTAACGCCATATTCTTCATACCCATGAATAAGTACTTCTGTATCAGTATTAGTAGTAAACTTATATTTTTTCTTTACTAATTCTTTTTTTATTTCCTTAAAGTTATATATTTCTCCATTATAAATAACGAGTTTGGTTTTCTTTTCGTTATAGATTGGTTGTCCACCTGTTTTAACATCGATAATACTTAATCTTCTATGACCTAAAGCTACAATATCATCTACATATATACCTTCACTATCAGGTCCACGATGAATTATTTTATTAGACATTTCTTTTATTATTTTATTTTTTTCACTTTTATTTCTTTTGTCTATAAATCCAACAATTCCACACATTTTATGCCTTCTTTCAAACTATATATTATATTATATCATTATTACTATATTTTTCCCAAAAAAAAAGAATTATTTATCTTCTTTTTGTAAACCATATTTACGATTAAATTTTTCAACACGGCCTGTCTTAGTAGTAGATCCTTGTACTCCAGTAAAGAAAGGATGACATTTATCACAAACTTCAATATGTAACTCTTCTTTATTTGATTGTACTGTAAATGTATTACCACAAGCACAATTAACTTTTGTTTCAACGTATTTTGGATGTATTCCCTTTTTCATACAAAAACTCCTTCCTTTATATATAGATTAATTCACATTAATCAAAAGCGTTATTATTATAGCAATTATTTATTCAAAAAGCAATATCAATCTCTACTTTTTCCAAATAAACTTAATAATCTAATAAAAATATTCACAAAATCTAAGTATAATTGTAAAGCTCCAACAATAGCTATACTATCTTGATTTTGTATATATGGTATCATTCGTTTAATTTTTTGAATATCATAAGCAACAAATACAACAAATATTATAATACCAATCCAATTAAGAACTATATCAAAAAAAGCATTTTGTAAAATTAAATTAATTAAAGTCGCAACTATTAAACCAATTAATCCCATAAATAAAATTGTTGATATTTTTGATAAATCAATATTAGTAGTAGCTCCTATTAAAGCAAATAAAGCAAAGATAAGTGCAGTAATACCAAATATTAATATAATCGAATCGATTTCAAACATTACAAATATAATTGAGAATGTTAATCCTGAAACTAACGAGTATATAATAAACATAGTGGCTGCCGTGAAGAAATTCATCTTCGGAGCTTTCGCTGATAAGATATATACTAGAACTAACTCTATCAAAATAATAAACCAATAAGATCCTGTTTGAAAAATATTGTATAACATGTTTTCTTGTGTTGAGACATATAGAGCCATACCAAAAGTTAATAATAAACCTATAAACATCCATCCAAATATTTTAGAAAAAACTTTACTCATATAAATAACCTCCAATTATATTATAACTTATTTTATCTAATTAAAGCAATTATTTTATTAGCAATAGCGTTATACCCCTCATTAGAAGGATGAATATTAGTAGGATTAGGTAAATAATCATTGTATTTAAATAAATCATAAATATCAACATACTTAATATTATATTCATCACAAAGGTTATATAGTTTTTGATTAGCATATAGTAATACTTCTTCTATTTTCACCTTGAATTCATGGTTTGGTGCAAGGTTATAATATCCAATGACATATATTTCTTCTTTTGAATAAGCTCTTATTAATTTAAATAGATTATTGATATCATTCATAACTTGATCTACCTTATCATATGGTTTTCCACTATCCATTGTTAAATGATATAGCAAATCATTACTACCAATTGAAATAGTGGTAACGTCTGCTTTTATTAAAGCATTTTGAATAGTTTTAGATTTATTATCTATTATTAATTCTTTATTGTTATTAATATCGTTAATCAAGTCAGTTGTCCTATATCCCTCTTTGGCAAAGTCTTTAACAAATACTTCTAATTTGTTTTTACTTTTAAAGTAATCACTTATTTGATTAGTATAACCATATGACTTTTCATTATATGCGTTTGTTCCTACTGCTAATGAATCACCTAAAGCTAGGTAATATATTTTTCTATCAATTGTTGTTAGATAGATTAAAAACACTAAACCGACAACAATAATTCCAATTATTATTTTTTTCATTAGACCTCCCAAAAAAAAGTAGATTTTATCTACTTAATTATATTTCTTCTAATTTGATTTTAGCACCAACTGCTTCTAGTTTCTCAATTATATTTTCATAACCCCTAAGGATATGTTCAACCTCTTCTATGATTGTTTCTCCTTGAGCAGTTAATCCCGATAAAATAAGACAAGCTCCCGCTCTTAAATCAGTCGCAACAACCTTTTTTCCTACTAATTTAGAAGGTCCATCAATAATAATTTTTTGGCCATCAATAGTTATATTTGCTCCTAATTTATTTAAATATTCTACATTTTGAAATCTATTTTCATAAATGGTTTCTTCTAAAGTTGAAACACCATTACAAGTTGTAAGTAAGGCAGTAATTGGTTGTTGAAGATCAGTTGCAAACCCTGGATACACTTGAGTTGTAATATCAACTGGTTTCAAATTATCACTTTTAGAAATTGTTAAATAATCATCATAAGTATCTAAACTTACACCCATTTCTCGTAATTTAGTTAATAAGGCTTCTATATGTTCTGGGATAATATTTTCTATTTTTAAATTTTTTCCCATTAAAGCTCCAGCAATAACATAAGTTCCTGCTTCTATACGATCTGGTATTACTTCCATATAACAACTTCCTAGTTTTTCAACACCTGTGATTCTTATTTGACTAGTCCCTGCTCCACTTATTTTAGCTCCCATTTGATTTAAAAAGGTTGCTACATTAACAATTTCTGGTTCTTTGGCTGCATTATCAATAATTGTTATACCAGTAGCTTTAACAGCTGCTAACATAATATTAATAGTTGCCCCCACACTAACAGTATCTAAATATATATGTCCACCTTTTAATTCATCAGCAATAATAGTATATTTACTACCTTCGCCTATTACTTTAGCACCTAGTGCTTCAAACCCTTTTAAGTGCAAATTAATAGGTCGCGCTCCTATAGAACAACCACCCGGGAAATACATTTCTACTTTTTTATATTTACCTAATAAAGCACCCATAAAATAATATGAAGCTCTTAATTTTTTTGAAATACTTTCTGGAATACTTTTATTTTCTACAGCACTTGAATCAATTTCCATTAATTCGCCTTTTCTACTTACTTTAGCACCTAAAAATGTCAAAATTTCATTCAATGCGTCTATATCAGATATATTAGGAATATTATCAAGTTTTACTAATTCATCTGATAAAAGGGAAGCTGGAACTAAAGCAACCGCACTGTTTTTAGCACCGCTAATTCTAATTGTTCCTTCTAGTAAATTTCCGCCTTGAATAATTATTTGTTTCATATAACCTCCACTATATAAATTTTATGTCAATTAAGCTTTATTGTAACTACCAAATAAAATTATTTTTTGTTTTACAGCATCTTTGATAGCTTGTTCACCAGCACCAATTACTTTTCTTGGATCATAAACTGTTGGATTAGTAGCAATAAAATTTCTTATTGCATTATACCAAACAACTTGTAATTCTGTATTAACGTTTATTTTAACAATACCACAAGAAATGGATTGCTTAATCATATCTTCAGGAATACCTGTTCCTCCATGAAGAACAAGTGGAGTACTTGTTTTTATACCTATTTCAAGCATTCTTTTAAAATCTAAATTTGGTTGTCCTTGATATAATCCATGAACACTTCCTAGTGCTGGTGCTAAAAAGTCAACTCCTGTTTCTCTAGTAAATCTAATACTTTCATCAACTTTTGCAAACATAGCAACATTTGTTATGCCATCTTCAGTGCCTCCAATTGATCCTATTTCTGCTTCAACAGTAACTTTATACTTAGAAGCATATTTTATTACTTCTTTTGTTATTCTAATATTTTCATCTAGCGTTTCTGAAGAAGCATCTATCATAACAGAAGTAAATCCAGCATTGATTGCATTAATACAACTTTCTACACTACTACTATGATCTAAATGAATTGCAACTGGAACAGTTATATTTAAATCCTTTACTAAACTTTTTACAAGATTAGTAACAACATTAAAGCCTCCCATGTATTTAGTTGCCCCTTCACTGACTCCTAAAATAACAGGACTATTATTATTTTGACATTCTTGTAAAACATATTTTGTCCATTCTAAGTTATTTATATTAAATTGTGCTACAGCATACTTTTCTTTTCTTGCCTTAGCAAGCATATCTTTCATATTTACTATCATTTTATCACCTAATTTAATTATATATTTTTTTATTGATTAAAGCAATTAAATTAAACATATTATATGTAAAAATGAGTAAATACAATCTTATTTAAATTAGATAAAAAAGACCTATTATTATTAATATTAATCCTCCTAACATTGTTGAAAGGCTTCCTATTAACTTATTAATTTTTTTTCCTAAAGTTAAACCTAGATACGAAAATATAAAGCTAGATAAAGCAAATAAAAAGGAGGCAACAAAATAATTGTCAGTTATCGATTCAAGGCCTAATCCTACCGAAAAACTATCAACACTGACAGCAAATCCAAATAATAATGATTCTACTTCTTCCATTTTTCTCATTTCTTTATTTTTAAATGTATCAATTATCATCTCAATCCCAATAAAACTTAACACAATAAAAACAATTGTATTAGGTTCAACTGGCAACAATTCGATAATTTGACTTCCTAAAAGAACACCAATCAAAGGCATAAAAAAATGAAATATTCCTATGATAATTGATAATATAATAATATCTATTTTTTTAATGTTTAAAGTACCATAAGCTAAAGATAGGGAAAATGCATCCATGCTTAAACTAACTGCTATTAGCAAAACAATTAATAGAGTCATAAAATCCTCCTATAAAAGTTTATTTTTACAAGAGGACTTTAAGACTACAAATATTTTTCAATCATTTCGCGAATAAAAAACTTATACTCAACTTTATCACTTTCACTAGCTTCCAATAAACATAAAGGCGGGAAAAGGACACACCACCAATTATCCCCTTCACCTTTTCCTAATGTTACTAATACTGATTCATAGTATCCTTCATCATATATAACATCATTAAATTCCTTTTCCGGAAAGTAATTATATCCAAAATTAACCTTATATCCTAAATTATATTGTTCTTTAATCAATAAATCACTAATTGAATTGTCAATATCGTTTAAATTATTATTAATAGTATCCCTTGCATCTTCTATTCCTCTTGTGTTTTCGAGTAAATGATACATTTTACTTTGTAATAAATGAGATACCTTTTTCTTAATAGATTGATCATATTCAGTATTACTATTAGGAACTACTCTTAATCTTATTGCATCATCAGGAATAGTAA
>Ga0265294_10010267_pt1 | contig 10671 bp, 8 predicted proteins | sample MunlanPumphouse3_FD_192504 | JGI IMG/M metagenome (GOLD analysis project Ga0265294, IMG submission 192504) | Groundwater microbial communities from a municipal landfill in Southern Ontario, Canada - Pumphouse #3 | ecosystem: Environmental > Aquatic > Deep subsurface > Groundwater | place...
GCTTATACCCAGAAGGTTAAGGCCATTACTAAGGATTCCAATAATCAGAGCCCCAATGACGGTCCCCCCAATCTTTCCTACACCGCCACTCATGCTGGTTCCCCCCAGAACAACAGCAGCGATGGCATCCATCTCAGCTCCCTGTCCGGCAGTGGGCTGACCACTGAACATCCTCGAAGCTAAGACGATTCCGGCAACTGCTGCCATGAGCCCTGAGAAGAGATAGGCGAAGAAAAGGACTCGGTTGTTTTTAATACCCGAGAAGCGAGCCGCTACCGGGTTACCGCCTACAGCGTAGATGTGACGCCCCAGCTTTGACTTAGACATTATGAGGACTGATATAATCACAATAATCACCAGGTAGATAATCGGTACAGGGATGCCTCTCACGTAACCAGCTCCAATAAAGTTGAACGAATCGCTCATAACTCTAATGGGTTGTCCCCCCGTGTAGACGTAACTAGCTCCTCGCATAATATTCATCGTTGAGAGGGTCACTATGAAAGGGGGGATAGTGGTCCTTGATATTAAAAATCCGTTGAAAGCACCCACCACTAATCCTACAAAAAGGCCTGCCAGTACAGCCACAACAATTGATTGGCCATCAAAGGCAATCAAGCCTCCGGTGACAACTCCCGACATGGCAATAGTTGAACCCACCGAGAGGTCAATTCCTCCCAAGATAATCACCATTGTCATTGCACAGGCAATGTAGAGGTTGGTGGCTACTTGGCGCAACACATTCAAGATATTGTGTTTGGAGAGAAATACGGGTGAGAAAATCGTTAAGATTAACGATAAGAGCAGAAGTCCTATCAGGATACCCAAGTTTTCTTTCCCAAAATTGAAGAGTGGATTGTGGGTTAAGAAGGTGACTACCTTCGATTTCTCAGTTTTACTTTTGGCTACATTCATCGTCTATTACTCCTCTGTCCATTTTCTTAGGTAAATACAAATTGTGTTGCATAGTGCATTATCTTCTCTTGCGCCAGATCTTCACGAGGCAAGCATCCAGTGATTCTCCCATTACTCATCACAACCACTCGGTCACTCATATTAATCACCTCGGGTAACTCCGAAGAGATCATGATTATGGCGACCCCCTCTTTAACTAAATCATTCATGATTGAGTAGATTTCAGCTTTAGCGCCAACATCAACACCACGGGTGGGTTCGTCAAAAATTAAAATTTTGGGCTTAGTAGCTAGCCAGCGCCCGACAACAACTTTTTGTTGGTTTCCTCCCGAGAGTTTGCCCACCAATTGGTTGAAACTAGGGGTGCGCACATCCATCTTCTCCACATACTCACGGGTGATGGCCCCCTCTTTGGAGTGATTAACTCTAATCCCCTTAATAAATTCATCAAGTGACTTGATGGTGATATTATATTGCACACTCTGCTCTGGAAAGAGAGCTTCACTTTTTCGACTCTCGGGAACTAAGGCGATGCCCAATTTTGTCGCCTCTAAGGGGTTCTTTATGGTGACCATCTCGTTTTCTACATAAATTTCACCACTGGTGATTGGATCTATTCCAAAGATACACTTCATTAACTCACTTCTTCCGGCCCCCACTAACCCGGCAAAACCGAGAATTTCACCACTGTTGAGGTGGAATGAAATATCTTTCAAGAAGGAGCCCGCGTTGAGATTTTTCACCTCTAATACTTTCTCCTGAGGGTTACCAAAGGTGCGTGTATAATAGTTGGTAAGCTGGCGTCCAACCATCATTGCAATTAACTCATCGTTGTTTGTCTCATTGGAGCTACGTGTTCCAATATATTCTCCGTCACGAATTACTGTAATTCGGTCGGCTATTTGCATCAGCTCGCTCATCCGGTGAGAGATATAGATAATTCCAACATTGGCCTTTTTAAGTTTGCGTATATTGTCGAAGAGGAAATCAACATCCTTTTCCGATAAAGAAGAGGTGGGTTCATCCATCACCAATATACGGGCATTAAAAGAGAGGGCTTTAATAATTTCCACCATCTGTTGCTGCGCAATAGTGAGATTACTAACTAAATCGGTGGGTTTGAAATCGAGATTAAACGGATCGAGAATCTCTTTGGCATCGCGGTTCATCTTCTTGAAGTCCACAAAACGGCTCCCTCTTTTAGTCGGTTCTCTGCCCAAGTAGATATTTTCTGCAACCGTCATATGGGGAACCAGTACCAATTCTTGGTGAATCACACTGATTCCATGGGTCTGGGCATCTTGAACCTTGTCAATAGTAGCCACTTGACCGTTAATCACAATCTCTCCCGCATCACTGGAGTAGATTCCCCCTAATATTTTAATCAGGGTCGATTTTCCTGCCCCATTTTCACCCAATAGAGCATGTACCTCTCCGGCTTTCAGCTCAAAAGAGACATCCTTCAAGGCCAAAACACCGGGGAACTCTTTGCGGATGTGGTTCATCTTTAATAAAATATTTTCGCTCACAGAGGCGCTCCTCCAACAAGTTTAGCAAAAGGGCCGATAGCAATCGGCCCCCTAATTTTAACAGAGTTTTCTATTATTGCCAGCCATCTGTGCCGTACTCGTTAACGTTGTCGCCGTTGATTAAGAAAGTTTGTACAGGAATTCTCTCTTCATAAGGCTCGTTATTGAGCACTTTATAAGCCAGTTTAACTGACTCAACACCAATGCTGATGGGGCTCTGGGCACCGGAACCAACAAACTGAGAGCCACTGGCAATTTCAGCTTTGGCTTCGGGTGAACCGTCAACACCGTAGATTAAGACGTTAGTACGGTTGGCAGCTTTACAAGCAGCTAATGCTCCCAATGCTGTGGGATCATTTCCACCCATGATTGCATCAATTTGGGGGTGAGCTTGTAAGATATCTTCGGTAATTCTCATAGCGGTTGGGAGGTCCCCTTTTGCATCTTGTTGAGCGAGGATGGTGAATCCTTTCCCATCAATGGCCCGCATGAATCCCTCAATACGGTCGTTAACTGAGTTCATCAGAGGAGAGTCGAGAACGACAATTCTTCCACCATTGGGGAAGCGGCTTACGAGGTCTAACCCACAAACGTAACCGGCGTTCTTGTTGTCAGAACCGGCATAAGCGGTAACATACTCCATATCTTTAACTTCGGTGTCGAAGTTGATGATAGGAATATTGGCATTTTTGAGGGCTACCAGAGCAGGTCTAATCCCTTCCCAGTCAACTGGGTTGAGGAAGATGGCGTCGATTCCCTGGGTAATCAGGTCTTCGATTTGGTTAATCTGCTTGGCAACATCCATTGCCGGATCCATTGTAATCAGCTTATCGCCATTGGCTTCTACTGAGTCACGGATTGATTTCTCGAGGATGATAAAGAAGGGGTTATTCATCGTCATACAGGTGTAGCCGAAAGTATAACCGCTCTTAGCTTCTGAACGCCCTTGGGCAAAAACTGCGCCGAGAGACACAACTAAAATCAGTAAAACTACTAAAGTTTTTTTCATGATTCCTCCATTTCTTGTTGTTGAATAGACGGCTAGGTACCATAGCCATCCTCACCACTGATTGTAGGAGAGTTTGAGAGTGGGTGCAAACAGTTTATTGTCATCACTTTTGTGACAAATGTCATTCAATTCTATTTACTAACAGTAATAAAGAAAATTAAGCTTTACAAAGTAAGATTCTATGAGATAGGGTATCATATTAGATATGGAAAAATCTCTGGGGTTTGTTTATAACACTATTTTGCTCCTCAACCTCATAATTGTCGCGTTCCTCTCGATAGTTATCTTCCAAACAACTTACCTGATTTGTGAGGCTGACCAAGCGTGGAACTTCTTAGAGCAAGCCCGCTATCTTCCTCATGTGCCATGGCACGTCCCATTCTACACTTTGACCGGATTTCTCTTGTTAATTATCTCAGGGATAGTGAAGCGTAAACTCAATGGGAAGCAAGATGGACTCTCCTTCATCCTCATTGTAGCCGACATCTTGCTCTCTTTCTTCATTGCCTACAACCTAAACTTCTCGTATAAGGGGCTTTTCCTCTTTTTAGGGCTGGGGGCCTTCCTTTTCATAAGTAACGGTCCCCTACGGTACCTTACCATTGCTTTGGTAATGGTGAGCTACATCTTCAGTGACTACGATATTATCTCGGTTAGACTCAACTTGGTAGCGCTTCAAGATTATATCTCGTTTTATGGCTCAAACTTCCAAATTCCCCTCTACAGTATTAAGAGTACATTGGAGTCGCTAAACTTTATTCTGGTAATCCTTTTCTTCCAGTTCTTGATCCAAAGCAAAGTGCGGGAGAATAAAGAGTTTATCAGACTAAATAACGAACTCTCCGATAAACTCTACCAGCTGGAGATTCTACAGGGGGAGTTGGAGAAGAGTGCCCGCCTTAAAGAGCGCAACCGCTTGGCCCACGAGATTCATGATATCTTGGGTCACTCCCTCACCTCGATTTCAACTGGTCTTGAAGCCTCTCTTGAGCTGGCCAAGGGGCGGGGAAAAGAACTCTACACGCGCCTAGAGAAGATTAAACAAGTTGCCAATCGTGGCCTCACCGACATTAGACGTTCGGTGCGGGAGTTGAAAAGTGATGCTATTGAGCGCTCCTCTCTGCTCAATGCCCTTAACGACCTAATTAATGATGCCAATGCCATCGGAAACCAAAACATCAATTTTATTATTATTGGCAACGATGTCCCCTTAGATGATGATGAAGAACAAACTGTCTACCGCATCGTTCAGGAGAGTTTAACCAACTCTTTCCGCCACTCCCAAAGTGAAAATATCAACATCACTCTAACCTATAGTGAAAGCCAGTTACGCGTGACAATTGCCGACGATGGGGTAGGGTGTCAAACAGTAGTTAAACATTTCGGACTAGAACATATAGAAGAGCGGATCGCCTTTCTCGGAGGAAAGGTAATTTTTGTCAGTGCCCCTGGGGAGGGTTTTAACACGATAGCAACTATTCCGATTCGTAAAGGGGTTACACAGGATGATTAGAATTTTAATAGCCGACGATCAGGAGTTAATCCGCGACAGTTTGAGATTAATAGTTAGTAGTGATGAGCGCTTTGAAGTGGTGGCTATGGCCAAAGATGGGCGTGAAGCGGTAGAGATGGCTAAAAAATATCGCCCTGATGTGGTCCTGCTCGATATCAGGATGCCCGAAATTAATGGGCTTGAATGTGTTCACTTAATCAAGGGGGAAAATGATGCAATTAAAATTATAATTTTAACCACCTTTGACGACGATGAATATGTCTACGATGCTATCAAGTACGGAGCTGATGGCTTCCTCCTCAAAGGGATTTCCAAGCACGACCTCCTCTCCTCTATAGTTACGGTCCACCAAGGAGGGACCTCGGTTGATCCTCAAACTGCCCAAAAAATCTTCTCCCTATTGGGGCGTTTGGCGAGCTCCTCTTTCAAAACAATCCAAGATTACGACGATGGGTTTAAGCAGTTCTCTCTCCAAGAGCTTAAAATTATACAGCTGATAGGCAGGGGATATTCGAATAAAGAGATTATGCAAGAGGTCTACTTTTCCGAGGGGACCATTCGCAACTATATCAGCAATATCCTCAAAAAGTTAGATTTAAGAGACCGCACACAGATTGCTATTTTTGCCCTTCAGTCGGGATTGATGTTAAAGGATTTGGATAGCTTAAATGAGTAAAAAGAGGATTAACCGCCCATTAAAAATTATCCTATTAATTTTCATTGTCGCTCTCATTGTGGCAGTCGCTTTGTATATTACCAACTACCGCAACAAGACAATCATAATTGAACTCTCTCTCTATTCGGGCAACAGTTGGGGGGTACCTCAAAACTTCGCCTATATCATCTACGATCGGGCGGTCGAAATGTTTGAAGAGCGTTACAAAGAGGAGGGTTATAGGGTAAAGTTACGCACTGGGACGATGTATAAAGATTATTCGGAGTGGTTTGCCCAACTGGTCCTCAAAGGGAAGGAGAGTGACCTATTCCTCATCTTGGAGGAGGACTTCAATACTTATGCAGCTATCGGCCTCCTCACCAACCTCGACAAATATATCGAGCAAGGGAAGTTAGATGTGAGCACCTTCTTCCCCAATGCTCTTGAGGCGGGGCAATACCAAGGCTCTCAATACTCCTTACCCATCGGAATTGTCCCCTCAATGATGATTGTTAATAACGATCTTTTACGCTCCTTTGGTTTGGAGATTGATCTAGATAACTGGACTTGGGAGCAGTTTTATGAGTTATGCAGAGCCATAACAGTCGATCTTGATGGTGATGGATTGCCCGACCGATTTGGAGTTGAAGGCTACGATTGGCACCACGCATTTTATACTAACGACACCTCCCTCTTTGATGTTGATAACCTCAAAGCGGGATTTAACAAAGAGCGGATGGAGGAGCTTCTCATCTTTTTGAAAAAGATTAACGCCCTCAACCGTGGGGTTGTCATCCGGGAGGGTGCCTTTGAATCGGGGAGGGTGGGCTTTAAGACATTTAACCTCTCTGAGTTTAGAGTCTACGGCTCCTACCCCTACAAAGTGCTCCGCTTTAACCAGTTTGACTGGGATGTCCTCCCATTTCCCCATGGGCCACAGGGAGAGAGTAAATCTAAACTCTTTACCGTTCAGATGGGGATGAGTAGTCGTTCTCGCCACAAAGATGTTGCCTATAAATTTCTCCAATTTATCTCGAGTGACGAGCAGTTCCAACACCAAATATGGAACCTCTCCAATATGCTACCGGTCAACCTGAGAGTTTTTGACGACCTCTACACTTCGGGAGTTATCTTGGAAGATGGGCTCAAACCCCTCTCGCGCCCCTTTATTGAAGATATCATTGCCAACTCTTACATCGACCCCAATTTTAAAAAGTTTCCCATTATTGACCGTTACATAACCCAGCAAATCTACACAATCATTGCCCAAGATCAAGATATCCCCACAAGTGTCCTCAACCTCCAAGAATTGATTGCAGAGCAACTACAATGAGAGGCTAGTATCAGGCAAACCTCAAGCAAAAGAGGAGAAAATGCCCTACTTCTTTAGGAGGTAGGGCATTGGAATCTTTTAGCAGCTCATTTCCTTTAGGTTCAAAAGAGGCCCAACAAGCTATAGCAATCATTAAAATTCTCAAAGGGGTAAAGTTGACAACCCAAGCTCTTGTCTTAGCCCTTAAAACCAGTGAAGAGACCCTCTTACCTCAGCTCATCGACCTCGAACTAAACGGGGTGGTGGAGTATACAAAAGGGGAGGGGTGGCACCTCAGATAAGAGCTCTCTTGTTGACCTTATTGAGCCCTCTCTATAAACTCATCAGAGAGAGTGACACCGTCACACAACGAACAATTTTATTCTAGGGAGATAGAGATGGATAGGAAAAAATTAGCAGATGCTCTGAGAATTTTAAGTATGGATGGGGTACAGAAGGCCAATTCTGGACACCCAGGCGCCCCTATGGGGATGGCTGATATCGCCGAAGTGTTGTGGCGCAAGCACCTAAAACACAACCCCAAGAACCCTCAGTGGGCCAACCGAGATCGCTTTGTCCTCTCCAATGGTCATGGGTCGATGTTGATCTATTCACTCCTCCACCTGAGTGGTTACGACCTCTCTTTAGAGGAGTTGAAAAACTTTAGACAACTCCATTCTAAAACTCCGGGACACCCCGAGTACCGCGTTACCCCAGGTGTTGAGACCACTACCGGCCCCCTAGGCCAAGGTATAACCAATGCTGTTGGAATGGCTTTGGCAGAGAAGATTTTAGCTGCGCAGTTCAATAAAGATAACCTCAACATTGTTGACCACTATACCTACACCTTTGTAGGGGATGGGTGCCTCATGGAGGGAATCTCCCACGAAGCCGCCTCCTTGGCAGGAACTTGGGAGCTGGGGAAACTGATCGCCTTCTACGACGACAACGGAATCTCTATTGATGGGAAAGTTGACCTCTGGTTTACCGACGATACTGCCAAAAGGTTTGAGGCCTACAACTGGCATGTAGTAAGAGATGTTGATGGGCACAACTGGGAGGCAATTGAGAAAGCTGTTGCTGAAGCTAAAAAAGTGACCAATAAGCCAACCCTCATTATTTGTAAAACAACTATCGGCTTTGGCTCTCCCAATAAAGGGGGCAGTGCCTCCTCCCATGGAGCACCCTTGGGAGCCGATGAGGTTAAACTGAGCAGAAAAGAGCTTGGGTGGGAGTGGGAAGAACCCTTCTTTGTCCCCCAAGAGATCTATAAAGAGTGGGACTACACTCAACAAGGCGCTACTCTCGAAGCCGATTGGAACGCCCTCTTTGAGCGCTACAAAAAAGCTTACCCCGCAGAAGCTGCCGACTTTATGCGCCGCCTAAACGGTGACGTACCAGCTGGATGGGAGGAGAAGTTTGATGCCTTCATCGCTAACTGGCAGGAAGAGGGAGTTAAGGTTGCCTCGCGTAAAGCTTCCCAGATGGTGTTAGACCACCTAGGACCCGACCTTCCTGAGATGGTGGGAGGGTCGGCGGACTTGGCCCCCTCTAACCTCACCATGTGGAAAGGCTCTAAGGTTATAAACGGAAAAGATGCGAGTGGAAACTACCTCCACTACGGAGTGCGTGAGTTTGCTATGAGCGCTATTGCCAACGGCTTAGCCCTCCATGGTGGAATTCACCCCTACACTGCCACTTTCTTAATCTTTATGGAGTATGCCCGTAACGCCGTCAGAATGTCGGCCTTAATGGGGCTCCGCACCACCTACATCTACACCCACGACTCAATCGGTCTCGGTGAAGATGGACCCACCCACCAGCCCGTCGAGCAGGCTGCCATGCTCCGCTTAACTCCCAATATGGAGTCGTGGAGACCGGCTGATGCTGTTGAGACTGCAGTTGCTTGGAAACGGGCAATCTTAAGGAAAGAGGGGCCTGTCGCCCTGATGTTGAGCCGTCAAAACCTCACTCCACTCGAGAGAGATGGGGAGCAACTGGCCAACATCGAGAAGGGGGGCTACGTCCTCTATGAGACCAATGCCAACCCCGAGCTTATCTTCGTTGCCACCGGTAGTGAAGTGGAGCTGGCCCTTGAAGCTGCTAAACGCCTTGAGGGGGAGAGTCGCTCAGTGAGAGTTGTCTCGATGCCCTCATGTGAACTCTTTGATCGCCAAAGTGATGAGTACCGTGAAGCGGTTCTCCCCAAAGCGATCACCAAACGGGTTGCCGTTGAGGCCTTAGCTGCCGACTACTGGTACAAGTATGTTGGTCTAGAGGGACGAATCATTGGGATGCGGAGCTTTGGAGACTCAGCTCCTGCCGAAGAGCTCTTTAAATTCTTTGGTATCACCAGTGATGCCGTTTACGAAGCAGCTAAAGAGATCCTTTAAGAGTTAATGTTAATAGTTGGGCCCCGCGAGAGCGGGGCCTATTTTATGAGCTCCTTAGCGTAAACTTCACGGTAAGTACGATAGTCCGACTCCATCAGTGAAATTCTATTCACCCCCGTTATATACCCCTTAGATGGTGATATGGGGGTGTTGTCCTCATCAACAACTACTTGACGGGCTATCGTAACGTGGGGGCGGAAGGGGCGCTGATCAAAATCGTATCCCTCATCCAAGAGACGATTACAGAGGCGCTCACGGTATTCTAAAAGGGGAGGGGAATCCTCAATACCGACCCACCAAAGGGCGCTGCGTCCCCGTCTAAAAGAGCCGAGCCCTTGCAACTTAAGCTCAAAAGGTTCCCCTTCAACCTCCCTTAAGAGGGTGCTGAGGTGGGCGCTGTCGGCCATTGAGACCTCCCCTAGAAAAGCTAAGGTGAGGTGGAGTTTGTCGGGGGCAACAAAACGCCCCTCAAGGGCAACCTCCTCTAACCTCCGTTGTTGATCTTGGAGGTAGCTGAGGGCCCCAGGGGGGAAGTTTATAGCGATAAAGAGGCGCATTTATTAACCGACCGGCTTACTCTCTAGGCGAGAGACGAGCTCAATTTGGGCTGCCTGCATCCTCACCGGTGACAGATTTCTAATAATCAGGGCAAAGTCGTCGTAGACCATCTCCCCAATCTTATAGAAGGCTTGGGGAATCCCTCCGGCTCTATGGGGGGAGAGGATACACCCCTCTGCCTGTCGCAAGCGGTGGTCTTTGTCGAAAGGCTCACTGGGGAAGACATCGGTAGCAGCCAAGAATCTCCCCTGCTCAATCTGGTTGGTGAACTCTTCAAAGTCGACAACAGCTGCTCGGCTCATAAGGAGTACTTTAGAGCCCTCTTTAATCAGGTCAAACTCACGCTTGCCCAAGAAGCCTTGGTTCTCACTCGTCACTCCGGCCATGATGAAGATAAATTCGTTGTTGGCTAAGAGTTCATCTAAACCAACCGGGGTACAGTTGTGTTCCCGAATTACGTTCTCGGGGAGCCAGGGATCGTAGACTTCGACGGGACAATTAAAGGGTTCAAGGAGGGGGCGGAGGCTTCTGCCCAAGAGGCCAAAGCCGATTATTCCCACCTTAGAGCCACTTAAGAGGCGCGAAGAGTGGTTCCCCTCAAGGACATAACGCTCACGTCCTTCTCTAAAGCGCATGTGTTCCCAAGTTATACCGCGACTAAGGTCAATCGCCAGCGCTAGAGCCATCTCAGCGACCGGTTGGGCATAGACCTCGCCACAGTTGAGGACCCGAATGTTGCGCCGAAAGCACTCCCTTTAGTCGATGTTTTGGTAGAAGTTTCCCTCAG
>Ga0265294_10010269_pt1 | contig 10671 bp, 8 predicted proteins | sample MunlanPumphouse3_FD_192504 | JGI IMG/M metagenome (GOLD analysis project Ga0265294, IMG submission 192504) | Groundwater microbial communities from a municipal landfill in Southern Ontario, Canada - Pumphouse #3 | ecosystem: Environmental > Aquatic > Deep subsurface > Groundwater | place...
TATAGATTTTTCACACAGTTATCCTCGCCTGAGAAACAAGAGCGTACCCGCTACTGATGCTCAGATTGAAGCCGTTTTGCGTGAGACGGGCAAGTATTTACCTGAAGATGAGCTTAATTGTGGTGCCTGCGGCTATTCTACATGCCGCCAAAAAGCATGGGCGGTAATCAATGGCTATGCCGACTTGGAGATATGTCTTCCGTACATGAGGGAGAGGGCTGAGTCTATGTCATACGAAGTGATTCAAAACAGCCCCGAGGGTTTGGTTATCCTCGATCAGGATATGAGTATCATTGACATTAACTCTAAAGCCAAAGATCTTCTCGGTATAACGGATGATAATGTAAAAGGTCATCCCGCTTCTGATTATTTCAATCCTGCCGACTTTATTATTGCCCTTACCGAGCAGCGTTCCATTGAGCAGAGCAAAAATCTTGTTGAACGCACCGGTAAGTATGTAAGTCTCTCTATTACACTGATGAAAAATCACAAGATCCTTTTCGGCATAATGAAAGATGTGACTGATGTAGTTAACTACAATGACAAGCTCAACGATATGAGACTTGAAACACTTGCCACTACCGATGATGTAATTAAGAAGCAAATGCGCGTTGCGCAGGAGATAGCCTCGTTGCTTGGAGAGACGACCGCCGAGACGAAGGTGGCACTTTTGAAATTGAAACAAACACTTCAGCAAGAAGATAAAACGGATGAGTAATGGAACTGTGTCTTGAATATGGTTATACTTCACTGAATAAGTTTGGGGAAGAATTGTGCGGTGATAAAGTGGAGTGCTGTGTGTCGGGAGAATACACTACTGTGGTGCTGGCAGATGGGTTGGGCAGCGGAGTAAAGGCCAACATCCTCTCTACGCTGACTTCAAAGATTCTCTGTACCATGGTTTCCAACAATATCGGCATAGAGGATTGTCTTGAGACGATAATTCAATCCTTGCCGGTCTGCAAAGAGAGAGGAGTTGCATATTCTACCTTTTCAGTGATTCACCTTAATAATCAGGGGAAAGGTTATCTGTTTGAATTTGACAATCCTCAAGCTATTTACTACGATCGCGGAAAATGTATGAATTTTATCCGCAAAGAGATGGATATTTGCGGTAAAAAGGTATATCAGAGCGACTTATCCCTTGATGAGGGTGATATCGTGCTGGTTATGTCGGATGGTACCATTCATGCCGGAATAGGGATGACTCTTAATTTCGGATGGCAACGTCCGGAGATTATGGAGCATCTTGACAGGACAATCAGGCCGTATATGTCGGCCCGCTGCGTGGCCTGCATTTTGGCTTCAGCCTGCAATGACCTCTACCTGGACAAGCCGGGAGATGACACTACCGTGGCTGCGGTTAAATTTCGTAAAAGGCTGGATGTTAATATTATGGTAGGCCCTCCTGTGGATAAGGAGCAGGACAACTTCTATGTGGCCAGATTTATGGAAGGAGAGGGCAAAAAGGTGGTTTGCGGCGGGACAAGTTCTCAGATTGTAGCCGGATATCTCAATAAACCGCTTAAAACGAGTTTCGACTTTCCGGACAAGGATGTACCTCCGATCGGCTTTATCGACGGGATAGATCTTACTACAGAGGGAGTGCTTACCTTGAGGAAACTTCTTGAGCTTTCCGAGAAATATATTTCGGTACATGACCTGACTCCCAAGAGTTTTTCCAAGACTGACGGGGCCTCTATGCTGGCAAATGTACTTTTCGAGGAGGCATCTCATGTACAGTTTTTTGTCGGAAGAAGTATAAATGTGGCACATCAGGGGCTTCCTATTGACACTTCCATGAAGATGAAGTTGGTTGAAAAGTTAGCGGACAATTTAAAAATAATGGGTAAAAAGGTTACCCTCAATTACGATTAGAAATGGAAACACCAAGGTTATTTGATACCAATGTACAGTACTTAAAGTACAAAGTTTTAAAAGAGATTATTCGTCGTGCGTACGAAGGTGGTCTCGAAGATGCTTACACGGAGATTCCCAAGATTATCAGTCCCGGCCCTAAATCGGAGCTGCGTTGCTGCATATATAAAGAGAGAGCTGTTGTGCAGGAGCGGATTAAGATGGCTATGGGTGGCAACAAAAACAACCCGAATGTGATTGAGGTGATTGATATAGCGTGCGACGAATGTCCCGTTGAAGGAATGTATGTGACACCTGCCTGCCGCGGATGTATCGTTCACAACTGTAAGGAGGTGTGTCCAAAGGGAGCAATTTCCATTATCAACAAAAAGGCTGTTATCGACAAAGATAAATGTATAGAGTGTGGAAAATGTACACAGGCCTGTCCTTATTCCGCCATTATTGCGCAGCATCGCCCTTGCGTACAGAGCTGTAAAGTAAAGGCTCTTTCTGTCGATGAGAACAAGAAAGCCAAGATTGACAATGACAAATGTATCTCTTGCGGTGCGTGCGTCTATAAATGTCCGTTTGGAGCTATTCAGGACAAGTCTCTTGTGCTGGATATTATCTCGTTGCTCCAAAATTCCGACAATAATAAAAAATATAAAGTCTATGCTATCATAGCTCCGGCTATTGTAAGTCAATGCAAGTTCGGAAGAATTGCACAGGTAGTGACTGCTATCAAGAAGTTGGGCTTCTATCAAGTAGTTGAGGCTGCTCTCGGTGCCGATATCACACTTTATCATGAGGCTAAGGAGTGGAGCGAGAAGAAGTTGATGACCACATCCTGCTGCCCTGCATTTGTGAGGTACATTGAGAAAAACTTCCCTGATCTGGCGAAATATATCTCTTCTTCACCCTCTCCTATGATTGAGACGGCATTGCTGATAAGGCACTCCGATCCGAATGCCCGCATAGTCTTTATCGGGCCTTGCAGTGCCAAGAAGTTTGAATACAGGTTGGCCAAGACCAATAATGTAATCGACAGCGTGATGTCATTTGAGGAGCTTCAGGCTTTCGTTGATGCCCGCGGCATCGATACCACGCAGATGGAAGACAGTATGCTTGATAATGCATCATATTATGGCCGTATTTTTGCCAAATCGGGCGGTATTGCCAAAGGTGTAGCAGACGTTGCGGCCTCTATGGGGGTTGAGGGGGTAATCCCGATTGCAATGAATGGAATTGATGAGTGCAAGATGGCTCTGACCAGGCTCAAATTCGGTAAGGCTGCAGAAAATTTCTTTGAGGGAATGGCCTGCGAGGGTGGCTGTGTCAATGGGGCACTCTGTATCACTCACAGTCCAAAGAATGTGTTTGACGTGGACAAATACGGTAATGAGGCTAAAGAAAAGACTATCGACAATTCCGTCAAACTCTATGAGTTGAACCAAAAGTTATAAATAATCATACTGTTATGAAAAGGGTTCTCGCATCCGTTTCACTGCTGCTTCTGCTCCTTCAGGGGTGCAGTTGTTTCTATAAAGATATAACCGAAGCAGGTGTCAGTCAGGCTCTTGCAATTGCAAGAAAAAGTATGGTGGAGGATTTGAACTATGATCTCTTCTTTGCAATTCCCGACAGCAAACAGGAGAAGGTCGCCGGCGATGTCAACATCACATTTATTTACAGACCAAAGTCTGACATTCCACTCGTGCTTGATTTCAAGGAGGGTACGGTCAATACTGTGAGAGTAAATGACGGTGAAGCTGACTATGAGTTTGAAAATGAGCATATTATCATACCTGCAAGTGCTTTAAAAAGTGGACTGAACTCTGTAATTGTCAATTTCATATCCAGTGACCGTTCTCTCAACCGAAGGGATGAATTTATGTACACTCTGCTCGTCCCTGATCGTGCCAGAACCTTATTTCCATGCATGGACCAGCCTGACCTCAAGGCGAGGTACCATCTGACTTTGTCTGTTCCCAAGTCGTGGAGTGCCGTCTCCAATTCGCCGATTGTCTCTGTGAGTCATCGTGAAAACAGGCAGTTGATACAGTTTGAACGGAGTGAACCTCTCAGTACATATCTCTTCTCTTTTGTTGTCGGAAAATTCGACTCTGTGGAAAAGAGTTGCAATGGACGGACGATACACCTCTATCATCGTGAAAGTGACCCGATCAAGGTCGCGCAGTGTGATGAGATCCTTTCGGAAGTATTTGAGTCCATGGCCTGGCTTGAGGAGTACACCGGCATAGAATATCCGTTTGCAAAGTACGACTTTATCATACTTCCGGGATTTCAGTATAGCGGCATGGAGCATACGGGAGCTACGCTTTACAATGACGGCAAGATGTTTCTTGACGTGAATGCAGGCATTAACGAGCGGATGTTCAGATACAATCTGATAGCTCATGAGACTGCCCACATGTGGTTTGGTGACTATGTGACGATGAAGTGGTTCAATGACGTATGGACCAAGGAGGTGTTTGCCAACTATTTCGCAGCCAAGATGATGGAAGAGAAATTTCCGGATGTGGACAATTCGGTTAATTTTATCAATTACCAAAGGTCGGCTTTTGCCGAGGATCGTACTTCAGGGGCATCTCCCATCAAGCAACCTTTGGATAATCTCAGCAATGCCGGTCTGATTTACAGCAATATAATCTACAACAAAGCTCCGATAGTAATGAATATGCTGGCTGACAAGTGCGGTGAGGATGCTTTCCGGCAGGGGATTCGTGATTATCTCGACAAGTTTGCCTATTCAAATGCCACATGGGAAGAGTTGATAGATATTCTGGATGGTTATTGTGCCGATGATTTGAAAGAGTGGTCGCATAAGTGGGTATTTACCTCCGGTATTCCGATTATAGAGTCGGATGGCGAGATGCCTGACTTTGATACTCTTTACTACGGCTATTACGTAATGGATTCTACTCTTTCGAAGAGATGCCTGGACGAAGAGATTTATCACTCTACACAGTCTCGGAAGGGATATATCCTAATCAACGTAAACGAAAATGTGCTTAACGGACGTCTTAATCCTGCCACTTACTTAGACTTGCTTTTCGATTACCTCGCGTGGGAACAGGATCCGATTTCGTTTTCTCATGCTGCCTCATATCTCGGCAGAACATACTTTCTCTATTTTTATGGTGAACGTGAGTACAGGGATTGGGACGCAAAGCTCTGGCAGTTGCTTGAGACAGCTAAGGATATTCAGAGCAGAAGATCCGTTTTCAATCTGATCTGCTCGTATTGCGACTCTCCCGGCACTACGCAACGTCTCTACGATATTTTCTGTCATCCGGAGCTTTTTAAGTCTATTAATTTGTCGGAAAACGACTTGACTTCTCTTGCTTTTGAACTTTCTGTAAGGAAGCAGTCTGAGGTTGAGAAGATTTTATCTGTTCAGAGGGCTCGTATCTCCAATCCGGACAGGCTTGCAAGATTTGACTTTATCTTACGGGCTGTAGATAGTGACACAGTGGGGAGAGATGCATTTTTTAATGCCCTGCTTCAGCAGGAAAACAGAGAGATTGAGCCATGGGCTTCTACTGCTCTTGCGCTGCTCAATCATCCTCTTTATGGTTCCCACTCAGTGAAATACATCAAGCCGGGCCTTGATTTGATGGAAGAAGTTCAGCGGACAGGAGATATTTTCTTTCCGAAAAACTGGGCTTCGGCTCTGCTTTCATCCCATAAAACACAGGAGGCTAAAGACATTGTTAATCAATGGCTTGAAGAATCATCATGCAGCGTGATGCTGAAAAATAAGGTACGTCTGGTAAAAGTGGATTAGTCCTCTTTCTCCTGCTCAATCTTTCTGATCTTATCGAAACAGTGTCTGCAGAGAGGTTCGTAAATATCCTTTTCACCCAACTCGACAAGTTTGTCGCTTGCAGAGAGTCGGTGTGAATGGTTGGCAAGATCTCCGCACTTCACACAGATGGCATGAACCTTTGTAACATATTCGGCTACAGCCATTAAAGCGGGCATCGGCCCAAAAGGTTTGCCCAAATAGTCAGTGTCCAGACCGGCGACTATGACGCGGACTCCGTTGGAGGCAAGGTGCTGTACAACCTCTACGATGCCCTGGTCGAAAAACTGAGCTTCGTCAATGCCGACCACATCCACATCCCCGCTTAGAAGCATTATGCAGTCTGAAGACTCAACGGGTGTGGAGAGAATGGCATTCGAGTCGTGCGATACGACCTCTTCGTCAGAATAGCGTGTATCAATTTTCGGTTTGAATATTTCGACATGCTGATTGGCAAATTTTGCTCTCTTCAGCCTGCGTATCAACTCTTCTGTCTTGCCGGAGAACATGGACCCGCATATTACTTCGATCCAGCCCGGATTTTTTGCACTTTCTATAAACATTTTGACTATTTTTGTAGGAGTAAATCCACTAACAAAGATATAAAATAATGTCTAAATTATACATAATTCCTACACCGGTCGGCAATCTTGAAGATATAACTTTGAGGGCGATCCGAATATTAAAGGAGGTGGATCTTATTCTGGCTGAGGACACTCGCACGAGTTCAGTCCTTTTGAAAAAATATGAAATCACAACTCATGCGGAGTCGCACCACAAGTTTAACGAGCATGAGGCTGTAATCCCGGTGCGTGACCGTATCCTGTCCGGTGAATCCGTTGCCCTTATCAGCGATGCGGGTACCCCCGGTATATCGGATCCGGGTTTTCTGCTTGTAAGGACTTGCGTTGAGGCGGGAATTGAGGTTGAGACGCTCCCGGGAGCGACAGCTTTTGTTCCGGCTCTTGTCAATTCCGGCTTTCCATGCGACAGATTCTGTTTTGAAGGCTTTCTTCCGATTAAAAAGGGCAGGCAGACCAAATTCAAAGAGCTTTCTGCAGAGCCTCGCACCATGATATTCTACGAGTCTCCGTACAGATTGGCCAAGACGCTCGGCCAAATGGCAGAGTATTTCGGGGAAGAAAGAAAGGCATCAGTTTCAAGAGAAATATCCAAAATACACGATACAACCCATCGAGGGACACTTTTAGAGCTGTTCAACTGGTTTAGCACGCATGAACCCAAAGGGGAGATAGTTATTGTGGTTTCGGCACTATCCAAAGAGTAATAATCAATTAAAGTTTGGGAGAAAGGTAGAATGAAGAGGGAGAACAAATTATCAAAGACAGCCGCATCGGGTGTTGTGGCTCTGATTTTTTTGATTGTCGGCTTTCAGGCGGCAATCTTTTTACTGAAAGTTATAGACAGACCGGGCAAAGAGGTCGAAAAGAGAGAGGCTGTTGCGGCAGTTGAGCAATCTTTGCAGAGTGACGATGGCTCCGGATCAAAGAGTTACAGCGGAAAAAGCAGCGGAAAAAGCAGCGGTGTCAGTGGTGATGCTGCAGTTAAAAGCAGGCTTGGAGGCTATTCCAGGCCACAACAGACTGCCTCTGCACCAACGGCTCGAAAGCCGATAGAGTCATTTCCTTTCAATCCTAATGTTGTGACTGTAGAAGAACTTGTACGCCTCGGGCTTTCACCCAAGCAGGCGGAAGTGATAGACAATTACAGACAAAAGGGAGGCAAATTTCGTCGCAAGAGCGACTTTAAAAAGATCTATGTGGTCTCCGACTCCCTCTATGCGAGGTTGGAGCCATTCATTGACATTCCCAAGATTGAATTGAACAGTGCGGACAGCACGGCTCTGGTTTCCCTTTCAGGAATAGGAGGATATTATGCCATGCGAATTATGCAGTATCGGGAGAGGCTGGGAGGCTTTGTATCCAAGGATCAACTGATGGAGATTAACGGGATCGATGAGTCTCGCTATGCAGGTTTTATGGAGTCGGTAACGGTTGATACAACAAATATCAGGAGATTTTCCATCTGGGAGATGGATATTGACTCACTTGCCGGGCATCCGTATATCGGTTCTTACACCGCAAAGGGGATAGCAAGTTATAAAAAAATATGCGACAGCACTGAGTGGACATTGGATAATCTGGTGAAAAACAGTATATTAACGACCAAGAATAGAGAAAGACTTGAAAAATATCAGGTTAGGAATAAATTTTAACTAATTTTGTAGTTTTAATACACACTACAAATGCTACAATGTAATTCTGTTACAAAGAATTTCGGTGAGTTTAAGGCATTGGACAATGTCTCAATAGAGGTGCCTCAAGGCAAGATTTTCGGACTTTTGGGCCCGAATGGTGCCGGAAAAACCACTCTTATTCGTATTATCAATCAAATTACGATTCCTACCGAAGGTGAGATTATTTACAACGGCAAGCGTATAACTGAGGACGATGTCCGCAAGATAGGTTATTTGCCGGAGGAGAGAGGACTTTACAAGAAGATGAAAATCGGAGAGCAGGCCCTCTACCTGGCGAGGTTGAAAGGTATGCCGGCTGACAAGGCGACAGCAGAACTCAAGAAATGGTTTATTAAATTCGGGATACAGTCATGGTGGGATAAAAAAGTTGAAGAACTTTCAAAAGGTATGGCTCAGAAGGTACAGTTTATAATTACCGTACTTCATCAGCCTGACCTTATTATTCTCGATGAGCCGTTTTCAGGTTTTGATCCTGTAAATGTACAGATTATCCGAAATGAAATTATTGCTCTGAGGGACAAGGGTGCGACCATTATCCTCTCGACTCACAATATGGAATCAGTCGAAGAGCTTTGCGACAAGATAGCTCTTATCAATAAATCAAAGCTTGTGGTTACGGGCGAGACGGATGCTATCCGCAGAGAATACGGCTCCAATCAGGTCGAACTGCTCTACCGCTCGACTGATAAAGTACAGTCGATGTCTGATACATTCGACATATTTTCCGATGAGGAGTTAAAAGGTTCAAGAAGGGCAATCCTCGATATCAGGGAGGGCAAAGCCTCCAAAGATGTGCTTGGCGAATTGATTCAAAGTGTTGATATCGTATCCTACAGAGAGTTGATTCCGAGAATGAACGATATTTTTATCAAATTGGTAACAGGTAAATAGGAGGACACTATCATGGGTTTTAATAAGATCAAAATCATAATCGGCAGGGAATATTCAGTACGCGTTAAGAAAAAATCTTTTATTCTTACAACCATTCTGACCCCTCTGCTGTTCGCAGCGCTAATTGCAGTTCCTTCATTGATAATGCTTTATGGAGGTGGTAAGGCAAAGACTATCATGGTCGTTGACCAATCCGGATTAGTAGCCGACAATTTAGAAAATACTGAGAAAGTTACTTATCAGAACGCTTCGCAGGGAGAGAGCGTGGAGGATCTGAAGTCCAAATTTAAAGACTTGGATTGTTATGCTGTGGTCGGTATTTCCGCTCTTGACTCCAACAACAACGTTAATGTAGTCTCTTACTCAAAAGAGCCTCTCAATATGGATATCAAATCATCCATTTCAAAGGTTGTAAAGAGTGCCGTTGAGGATAATAAGTTGGCTTCCTACAACATCTCAAATTTGAATGAGATAATGGCCAAAGTGCAGACAGACGTAAAATTTGATGCCCTTACTATCACTGACGACGGCGGAGAGAAGAAAGACTCTGTCGAAATCTATATGATTATAGCATACGTGCTTAGCTTTATGATATACGGTTTTGTATTTATGTTCGGCACTATGGTAATGAGAAGTGTAATCGAGGAGAAGACCAACCGTATTATTGAGGTCATCGTCTCTTCCGTCAAATCTTTCGATTTGATGATCGGTAAGATTATCGGTGTTGCTTTTGTCGCTCTGACTCAGTTCTTTATATGGATTGTACTGACACTCGGCATATTGATGGTATTTAATATTGCTGTCGGCAAAGATGCCATGAAAGGGGTGGATACAGGCCAGATCGCTCAGATGGCAGGCGGCGGTACGGAACAGATTGCCGAAGCTGCTTCAACCATTCAGGATGGGAGTGGAGATTCATCATTTATGCAGGACGCTCTTATTCAGATAAAAGGTATTAATTTCCCTTACATCATAGGGTGCTTCCTCATATATTTCCTGTTAGGGTATTTACTCTATGCCGCAATGTTTGCCGCAGTCGGCTCTGCAGTTGATAATGAAGCTGATACTCAGCAGCTTACTCTGCCTATAACCTTGCCTTTGATATTGGGACTCTTCATAATGCTCAGTACATTTCAGGATCCGAACAGCTCACTTTCGTTCTGGGCCTCAATAATACCGTTCACTTCACCCATGGTGATGATGGCACGTATTCCGTTCGGAGTAGTTCCTTTGTGGCAGCTGCTTCTCTCTATCGGTCTTCTTATCCTGACTTTCCTCTTCGTCGTATATATATCTGCTAAGATTTACAGGGTCGGTATTTTGATGTACGGCAAGAAGGCAACTTTCAAAGATTTGTTTAAGTGGATTAAAACCAAAAATTAATATGCGTAGATTGACAATCCTCTCTCTTTCGGTACTGATGCTCCTCTGTGCAGCTCCGGTAACTTACGCACAACTCAAATATGAATGGAAGCCGGTACAGATAGATTCAACGTGGGATACGGGCAAGGACATGACCGCAAATAAAATCATCTCCAAATACGAGCCGATGGTCACTCCTCTGATGGAAATTGTCGGATACAGTGCTGCGGAATATTCTAAAGAGAGGCCCGAAAGTGAATTATCCGACTTTACCGCAGACATCTTGAGAGAGAGTGCCGCCGATGCTGTGGGATATAATATTGACCTGGCCATGATGAATTTCGGAGGCATTCGCACGAGTCTTCCAAAAGGGGCGGTGAGGGTCTATGACATCATGTCTATTTTCCCGTTTAATAATTATATCGTAGTGCTTGATGTTAAGGGAAGCGACTTGAAA
>Ga0265294_10010270_pt1 | contig 10670 bp, 11 predicted proteins | sample MunlanPumphouse3_FD_192504 | JGI IMG/M metagenome (GOLD analysis project Ga0265294, IMG submission 192504) | Groundwater microbial communities from a municipal landfill in Southern Ontario, Canada - Pumphouse #3 | ecosystem: Environmental > Aquatic > Deep subsurface > Groundwater | place...
TACAAGAAACCTTCATATCAAACTGTTGCAAATTTTGTAACAGTTCAATTGAAGGGAGGCCGGTACGTAGAACGGCAGATTTCATTTTTTTAATCTCGATGCCATTACCTTCGTCTATTTATGTATTAATTCGTCCAAATCATACAATGTTTTGGACGAAGAGAGATCACATCTGGACAAAACTATCTCGAATCAATGGCTGAAGCGTTGACGTAGTATGTGTTTCGCCCGCTGCCCATCCTGATGATCCGTCCTTCATCGCACAAGGCTTTTAGGGAACTGAGAACTGATGAACGTCCAAATGATGGGCAAGCGACAATAGCATCGGAACTGGTGAACTTCCCAACGATGCTTTTTGCGTATGTCAGCACCACATCATAAGCAGAACTCTTCACATCCGTCAGCTGAACCCGCTGCTCAAATTCGACATAGCATCCAAGAACCATTTGAAGCATATATTTCACGAATGGCGTCGGATCATTCTTTCCATCCTGCCATTGAAAATCAGACTGTCCCAAGGCCTCGTAATAAGCATCCTTCGATTTCTCTATCTGCTTCTCAAGACTGATGTACTTGCCTACTTCATAGCCGCATTTATACAGGAGCAGCAATGTGAGAAGCCTGCTCATGCGCCCATTGCCATCATTGAAAGGGTGGATGCAGAGAAAATCGCAGATGAAGACTGGTATAAGGACAAGAGGGTCAATTTGTTCAAGACTGATAGCTTTCTCATAGCTATCGCAAATGGCCTCAATGGCATCCGGTGTTTCGTATGGAGCCATAGGAGTGAATCTGACCGCCTGTGAGCCGTCCTGCATGGTCTGAGCAATATAGTTCTGGACATTCTTGAATTTACCGCCATAGGACACGTCAGCTTTAGCCATCAAGTCCCTGTGAAGCTGAAGAATAACAGCAGGTTTTATAGGGACGTAATCATGGCTTTCGTGAATTGTATTGAGTACATCACGATAGCCGAGAATCTCTTTCTCATCGCGGTTGCGTGGAGATGTCTTCTCTTCCATAAGCTGGCGCATCCTGGTGCTGGTCGTGACAATGCCCTCTATCTTATTGGATGCTTCAGTGCTTTGAATCTTTGCAATCTCGACAAGCCTGTCAAGCCCAGCCGACTTCTGGCGTATGAACTGTTCCTGACGCCCCTTGTGCTCATGGATCTTGGCTACATAGGAAAGGATATCAGAATCCCATAGTCTCTCTGACAATTGGGAATAATCAAAGCTTCTCATTCGGCATCCTCCAGTCTTTTTGTTATTTCGTCCAAACTATACCTTATTTTGGACGAAATATAAAGAGATTGGACGAATAGAGGCTTGTAATGGACTATAAAGGAAAGAATAGCCAAAGAGTAGGCAAATATGGCTTAACAATTCTCCATGCTTCTTGGCATTATTCTATGTCGCGTATCATTTTAGTCAGCAGCCCACATTTACGGCAAGTCTTTGTAACTGAACAAGTTGCGTTGGGCTTGCCGATTTTTTTCTATTCGCATACCCGATACAAATCCGAGCTGTTTTTTACTTGTGGACACAATTGAAAGAAAAGGAGCGCTTATGCGAGCAAGAGAACCGTTTACCTTCACCAAAAGAAACATCGGGAAAAAGATTGTCTATTATTACTTTGCCTATGATGTCTGAGTTTTTCAACTTTTTCTAGCATTAACTCTCTTCGTCTGGATTGTGCTTAGGAGTTCCGCCTCTTTTCTTCTTTCCTGTATCAGTATTGACACGCTTGGACCTGTGAATGTCACATCCTTCAAGGACCTTCAACCCGAAGGCCTCGCAGAGGGAAAGCTGCTTTCCGACGAAAGGAGTAATCATCTTTGCAGAGCCCTTGTGCTCAATGTACCTGCTGCATTTCATCTCATCAATCACCTGCATGACAGTCGGATTCAGGAATCCTTCCAGGCCCACTTAATGAAGGAAAGGACGGAAATGGTAACAAAGAAAATCAGTCTTCTTCCGCTGTGAGAAAGTTCATTCCAAGCTCTGTTGCGATTATCGCCGGCAAGCGACTTCATCTGAGTGGAGGCCTTTTCCTGCTCTTCACAGGCCTTGTAGGGCCGATTACCAAATCCGATGAGGACGGGATGGTTGAGTATGACAGGATTGTCGACCAGATCAACGACTGCCAGGGCCGGCTTGACGGGGTTGTCCGTCAGATAGAGGACTGCAGGCAGGATGAGCGTGAGATTCGTGCTTTCCTTGATGAGCTCTCGCGTGAGGACAGGATGGGCGATTTTGACGCTAGCCGGTTCAAGGCCCTAGGGGACCACATCACCGTCTACTCGAAGGACGACATCCGCGTGGTGTTCAAGAAGGGGACCGAGATCAAGGAATCATGCTAACTCGTTACGAAATCACAATTGAACTTCACTTGAAGACGCCGCCAGATCGGACAGGGCTATGCATAATCTTCATTCTGGATTATTTGGATTGGTTCAAAGTATAATGACAACATGGAACAAACTCGCGACAATATCAAGTTACAGAAGCTAGAAGAATCAGACAGGGACCAGTTCATTATTGATAACCAGAAAGCATTTAACTATGGGGCTCTCAGGGAATTCGGCGTACGCGATGAGCATTTCGAGGAAGAAGGTGAGATTATCTCCCATAGGACCATTGAAGACACTATCGATGCCGATGGCGGAGAAACTTATCGTATTCTCTTGAATGGCAGGAAAGTCGGTGGCATTATCCTGAACATAAATAACGGAACCCATCACAATAATCTTGAGATTCTCTTTGTAATGCCTGAGGCACACAACAAAGGAATAGGACAGGCAGCCTGGAAAGCAATAGAAGCACTGCACCCGGAAACGGTTGTATGGGAAACATGCACACCCTATTTTGAAAAACGCAACATTCACTTCTACGTTAACTGCTGTGGCTTTCATATTGTGGAATTCTTCAATGCCAAGCATCCTGACCCGCATGATCCTGATGGCGCAGGGAGAGATTCAGATGACGGAATGTTCCGTTTTGAGAAACAGATGAGAACCCGTGAATGAAACATCCAATCGTGTCACAGCAGAGGTGCTTAAGGCACCAGCGGCAGGTTGATGCTTACAGTGAAGATGTTGTTTTCTTCAGTCTTTTCAAAAGATCCGTTGTGCATATGCAGGATACGACTGCAAGTGTTCAATCCGATGTTGGTGCTTTCCTTCCTGTCACGCCGGCCTGAGACCGCATTGCTTAGCAACAGATTGAACTGCCCATCCTGACGCTGATAAGAGATGATAATCGGCTGCAAAGGGTCTGCGTATTTCACTAGGTTCGAATAGAGGTTGTCGAAAGCCCTGCGCAGGAGATCGATGTTCACCTCAATCCGGCCTTTCAGTTCGGGAAAAGATGTATGGACCGTGAAGCCATGACTTTCCAAGGCAAAAGCATACTCCTGCCAGAATTGCAGGAACAATTCATCAGCATCTTGCATTTGCATTGAAGGCTTCTCCCACTCAGAAGTATAAACCAGAAAATACTCGAATAGCTTATCAGCTATTGATTTGATAGACATAGCTTTTGCAAGGCTTTGCTGTATCAAGTGCCGACGCTGATCCTCATCAACCACTTTGCCACGATCCAGAATCTCAAGAAACGCCATCAGGGATGTCAAAGGTGTGCGCAGGTCATGAGACATTGCAGTGACAAGCTGAGAATTCGCAGAGCGGATTTCATCTTCCGAGCGCTGGTGGCTTAGAATCGATCGCCTCATCTCGTCAATGCCTGAGGCAAGCTCTCCTATTTCATCACTTCCTTTCACGGTGACTGGAAGCTCAAGATTTCCTCCGGACAGAATATCAAGTTCCTTTTTAAGCTTTTTTATATAATGCACCTTGCGATTCACAAATGACACAAAAAACATGGAGAAGACAACAAAAGACAGCACTCCTGATACGCCAATCATCCAGAAGTAAAAACTGTTACTGGCGTAGTAGTACAAAAACGCCTGAGCGGCAACTCCATCATAGAAAACCAGGTTGTATTTTCTTCCGACTTTCACATCCTCTGTATCAAGGTTTTCCAGGTCAAGTGCCGGGTCCTTTGCAACTGGAGATTGGAAAATCAAAGCATCTTCCAGGTAAAGGGAAAGAAAGGCATCACCGCCGTTAAGGCTCCAGACATTGAGCCGGTTAACCTTCATAGAAGTAATCTTTTCCTGTGTCACGAATTTCTGTAGCCGCGCGAACTGCCGGTCGGACATCTTGTCGGCAAAACGCTCGCTGTAAAAGGTGTGGTCGACCAATTCATTGCCGAGGGCATAGAGGGCCACGAAAGACAGAACAGCTACGATGAATGAAAGAAGAACGCACACAAGAAGCTGCGCACTCAGGCTCTTGACGTGAGTCAGCTTACTCAATGCGGTATCCTCTTCCCCAGACTGTACGTATGGTATGGCAATTCTGGGGATCATCTCCAAGCTTGCGACGGACATTCCGGATATGGACCATCACTAGATTGTTTGACGAATAGTAGTAGGGTTCATTCCAGACACTCTCATAGATATTCTGAGCAGAGAAAGTCTTGCCAGGATTGGTAGCCAGCAGGAGCAGAACCCGGTATTCTATATCGGTAAGCGGAATCTCTTTTCCATCCTGAATCACGAGGCTCTGGCTTTGGTCAATTTCTATGTTTCCGCAGCAACGGATCAGGTTGCTGCGCTCTGTTTCCTTCACCCCATAGACGTAATATCTTCGCAGCAATGCCTTCACTCTGTTGATGAGTTCGTTGTAGGAGAAAGGTTTCACCAGATAGTCATCACCTCCGGCGGAGTACCCCATTGTCATATCTGAATCTTGAGATTTGGCAGTAAGAAACAAAATAGGCACGGCAGAACGCTCCCGGATTCGGCTGCAAGCAATATAGCCATTCATGCCAGGCATCATCACATCCAGTATAACCAAGTCCACTGTATCATCCATGAGTCTCAGAACTTCTTCCCCGTTTGAGGCCTCCACTGTGCTATATCCCTCGCAGCTGAGCAGAAGACGAAGGGCTTCCCTGATTTCAGGGCTATCATCAGCATAAAGAATTTTCTTGGTATCCATAGCACTCGGCTCCATCGTGTAAGTGGTTTCATTATAGCGTCTTGTCTATCGGAAAGAAAGAACAGGAAAAGAAAATTCAGAATTTTTCAGAATTGTCATAAGTGTTTTTTCAGTTTTGCTTGATAGGATTAAAACAGAATTCCGCAAGGGAAAAACAGGAGATTTCAAATCTATGGAACCACTTATTATCATTAACTATGTGATCGGATTACTATTCTTCATTTTCTATTTTTATCAATTTGTATTCATTCCCATTCCGTGGCTACTGAAAAAGAGAAAGAAGTCCCGTCCTGCTGATATGCACAATCACTACGCAGTATTGATTTGCGCACGTAACGAAGAGAATGTCATAGGAAGCTTGATCCGAAGCTTGAAAACCCAAACCTATGATACCAGCAAGCTTGATATCTTCGTTCTGGCTGACAATTGTTCCGACAACACAGCTACCGAAGCCTGGCAGGAAGGCGCCAAAGTCTATGAGCGTTTCGATCAAGTACACATAGGTAAAGGTTATGCCTTGGACTTTCTGTTGAAGAAAATAAGAACGAACTACCGCGAAGGTTTCGATGGCTACTTCGTTTTCGATGCTGACAACGTGCTAAAGGAGGACTACATCGACCAGATGAATCGTGTGTTCTCTATGGGAAATGATATTGTAACCAGCTATCGCAACAGCAAGAACTATGGAAGCAACTGGATCAGCGCAGGCTATGGACTATGGTTCTTAAGGGAAAGCCGCTACTTGAATCACGCACGCTATCTGCTTGGGTCAAGCTGTGCAGTTTCCGGCACCGGTTTTATGTTCAGTCGCGCTGTTGCTGACGAAATAGGAGGCTGGCCGTTTCACATGCTCACTGAAGACATAGAATTCACTATTAATCAGATTACAAATGGCAAGAAGATTGCTTACTGTGCAGATGCCCAGCTGTTCGACGAGCAACCAGTGACATTCCAACAGTCATGGCGTCAGCGCCTGCGCTGGTCTCGTGGATATCTGCAGGTATTCAGAGGCTATTGGCGTAAATTGATACATGGTTCAATACATGGGTGTTTTTCTTGTTTCGATATATCTATGACCATCATGCCTGCCTTTATCCTTTCTGATATTTCACTTGTATGCAGCGTATTGCTGTGCATATTAGTGAAAACCAGCAAAGCAACTCCGATGATTGCGCTGAAATCAATCGGCTTGCTTGCAGGAAGCATGTATTTGACACTGTTCATTCTCGGAGCAATAACTACAGCCACAGAATGGAAGAACATACGAACAACAACCATCAAGAAAATCCTCTATTCATTCACGTTTCCACTGTTCATGTTCACTTACATTCCAATCTCTTTTACAGCCTTGTTTGTCAACCCAGGCTGGAAGCCGATTCGCCATTCGGTAAACATCACACCTCAACGCAACCCCAAACTCAAGAAAGAGCAGGAATCTTCTGAGAATGTTGAGGCCAGGATCATCTGATTTGCCGGCTTTGAGGGGGGTGCGGACAAAAAGTTGGACTTCTTTATGATGCTGGACCAAGACTCCTGCGATACTCAAGAGGACTCCTCCCTCCTAATGACATTTTGATTTGTTTCTCATTATACCAAGAGAGGTAATCATCAAGCAGGGCACAAAACTCCTCGATTGATACCCCAAACCATGAGCGGGTATGGAACATCTCATTCTTCAGTCGACCGAAAAACCCTTGCATGCCGAATTGTCTGGCGAGCAGCCTTTCTTTTGACATCGACCACACCAGAACGGCATCGTCCATCCTTCAATCCAACCAGGCCTTCGCATCCTCTGCTTCTGTCCCTTCTCTGCCATCTGCTGAATAATCTGACTGGCAGCTTGTTATTGATTTTACTTCATGGATATTAGTAAATTTTATATTTTTTATTTTACTTTTATTTTTTTATTAATTTATTATAAATAAATATGTTATTATAATTTTTATCTTTTTAATAGATAAAATAATTAGTAAAATTATAAAAAATATTTGACAAAAAAACAATATGGAACAAATAATCATTTGGTAATGAATAAAAAATGAAACAACAGAAACTAAAACTTAATGACAGAAAAATAGCAGCTTACCTGTTCAATTTGCCTGGATTTCTCATGTTCAGCTTCTCTATTGTCATTCCTTTTTTCATGGGAATAAACATAGCCTTCACCGACTGGAATGGCATATCCTCAACCTACAATTACGTTGGATTAAAAAACTTTTTTTCCGTATTTACCGACCAAAGGATCCTGCTCCCTATACGAAATTCCCTTATCTTTGCAGCCCTAGGTGTTTTCGGAGGAACCATATTTTCTTTAGGGATGGCCTTACTGGTCAATGCAAAGGCAAACAAGCTGAGTACTTTTACCAGAACGATATTCTTCCTACCTGTATGTTTCAGTTCAATTCTCTCCGCTTTCATCTGGAAGTTCATCTACAAAGAGGTTTTCTTTGACTTGTTTGCTTTCAAAAGCCCTCTAGGCAATCCACATTGGGTGCTCCTCGCAATTACTGTCATTGGATTATGGAATACAAGCGGTATCAACATGTTGATTTTCCTTGCCGGTCTGAAAAATGTACCTGTCGAGCTTTATGATGCATCAAAAGTCGATGGGGCCTCACTTTGGAAACAATTCACCAATGTTACAATCCCTTTGATTACTCCCTCCTTCACCGTCTGTGTCACACTTTCACTCACCTCCTGGCTAAGAGAGTTTGCAACCACTTTGTCGGCCACCAATGGAGGACCTGGTGGTGCTTCCAGGACATTGGCGATTTACATTTTCGAGAACCTGTTCAATTTCAACAAAGCTGGATATGGACAAGCAGTCGCACTGCTTTTCGCATTGTTCTGTATCTGTATTGGGATTGCAGTCTCATCATTCTTCCGGAAACGGGAAATAACACTGTAAAGGAAGAAAAAAATGAAATCCATCAAAAATAGAAAAATCATGGAGTACTCAGTTTTCAATGTTATCAACATGGCCATCATCCTCTTGTTTCTTTTTCCTCTCATCCTAGCTATCAACACCGCATTCAAGACTCCCTTGGAGACAGCGAATTCTGTTCTTTCCCTCCCCACCTCAATTTACTTAAGAAATTTTGCTGAAGGTATGAAAAAAAGTAATTTTACCCAATCGCTTATCAACAGCATTGTAGTAACATTTCCTTCAGTCGTGCTCATTGTCCTTTTCTCTTCCATGAGCGGATATTCCATTGCGCGTAACGGGTGGAGCAAACTGATCAAGAGTTTAGACAAGGTCTATCTTTCATCCTTGATGATTCCTTTTCAAATCCTGATGATTCCTGTCTACAGGATGTTCAAGAACATGGGCCTGCTCAATTCACTTTTTGGCGTGGTCCTCATGTTTACAGGGAACAGCATTGCCTATGCATCGTTCCTCTATGTCGGATTCGTCAAATCGATTCCCTTGGAGCTGGAAGATGCAGCGACCATTGATGGCTGCACACCTTTCCAGACTTTTTGGAAAGTTGTTTTCCCGCTCCTCTCTCCTGTTTCCGCAACGGTTGCGGCATTGCACATCATGTGGCTTTGGAATGATTTCAACATCTCTATCATCCTGTTACAAAAAGATACAGTGAGAACACTGACGGTTAAGCAGTATTACTTCTTTGGTGCCTATTCAGCTGAATACGGAATGGCTTTTGCAGCCGCCATCCTTTCCATGATACCAGTCATCCTTTGTTTTTTGTTCATGCAACGATATCTGGTCGAGGGTATTTCTTCGGGAGCGGTAAAAAACTAAAACAGCACCGTTTTCCTGAATGCTTTTGCTGGTGCTAAGAAAATTATGTATAAGTTGTCACAGTCTTAGTAAATTTTATTTCTATATAAGTAAAATTTAGTAAATTTTTATTTGACAAACACTCTATTGAGAGTAAACTATTTATATGTTTGAAAAGGAGAAAACTATGAAGAAAATCGGAGTGTGTCTTTTAGCAATTCTACTTGGAATGGGAATGATGTTCGCAAACGGGACAAACGAAGGTTCCACATCGGCAAAACCTTCTTCAGATACGGTATCCTTCACTTGGATGCATCATCTTGAAGAAGCAGGAAAACAGGACTGGGTCAACCACTGTGTGGAGACATATACCGCACATCACCCCAATGTTAAAATCAATATCGAGATGGTTCCTAACGACAACTATCTCACCATGTTGAAAACCAGGGTTGCTTCGAATGACGCCCCAATGATTTTTGATCTTGATAGGATCAACACATTGGAATTTGCCAAGGCAGGACATCTTGCGGATGTCTCAGACACCGAAGGATTGAAAGAGAACTTCAGTACTGACATCCTCTCCCAGGGGAAGGTTGGCTCCATTCAGTATGGCGTACCTCTTGATGTAAGCGCCTATGGAATCTTCTACAACAAGGACGTCTTTGACAAATACGGTTTGCAGATCCCAACCACCGATTCAGAACTCAAGAAGGTCTGCGAGACCTTGATGGCAAATGGGGTTGTTCCGTTTGGAGCTCCCTTTGCGGAATCTTGGTGCCAAAAGCATTTCTGCTACGCTTATGTCTACATCAACTGCATCGAGAAGAATCCCGACTGGTTTACTGACAAAATGTCATTGAAGGACACGTTCTCTGGTGATACGGCTTTCAAAAAAAGCATCTCCACCCTTGCCTCCTATAAAAAATATTGGGGTAATGATCCTTTCGCAACAAGTTGGAACGATGTCTTAAGTGGTATCGCCACAGGAAAAATAGCAATGACCATCAATGGTTCCTGGACCATCGCAGGTATTCTTTCTATCAATCCCAATACGAATTTGAGAACTTTCGCCTACCCTGTGTCCGACAATGCCAAAGAGACGCAGATGCGTATCGAACCAGGAAACAACTTCTGTGTCTACAATACCAAAGATGCAAAGACGCTTTCAGCAGCCAAGGACTTTTTCAAGTATCTTTGCTCTGTTGAATCCGGTGAGTTCTATGCAAAGGCTTCCAACGGCTTAACAGGATGCACCGTCCATGTTGATACCATCGCTCCGCTGAATGATATCAATGCCTATACGGGTGATGCCGTATACAATATGGTTGCTATCTCAGAGTTCAACTCTGAGTATCTGACCAGTTTCAATGATATTACGGCTAAATACCTGATGATGGACAAGTTTGATGTTGATGCCTATGCTAAGGCATTGGACGATTCATTTAAGGCAATAAAGAAATAAAAATCATTTCATCATACTACACATGAAAGAAGGAACCAACATTCCTTCTTTCGTGCATATGGGGGAGAGTTTCATGGATATACACTATTTAGGAACAGCCGCTGTGGAAGGGTGGCCGGCCGTCTTTTGTGAATGTGAGACCTGTACCAAAGCCCGAAAAATCGGAGGGAAGAACATACGGACAAGATCGCAGGTACTCATCGACTCAACTCTTTTGGTTGACCTTCCTCCTGACACCTATTACCACGCCATCCGTGAACAAATCAAACTGTCAAAGATTGTCTCGCTTGTGGTGACTCATTCCCATCAGGATCATTTCTACCCAATCGAGTTGATTATGCGTGGTGAACCTTACGCTCATATAGCATCGGAATCATCCATGCTGACCGTTTATGGTAATG
>Ga0265294_10010271_pt1 | contig 10670 bp, 12 predicted proteins | sample MunlanPumphouse3_FD_192504 | JGI IMG/M metagenome (GOLD analysis project Ga0265294, IMG submission 192504) | Groundwater microbial communities from a municipal landfill in Southern Ontario, Canada - Pumphouse #3 | ecosystem: Environmental > Aquatic > Deep subsurface > Groundwater | place...
ATTGATCTCTTTCCCGATACCTTAGTAATTGAAGAGGGAAGAATTAATATAATCACTAGAGAGCTGTTTAGTTCGCAAGTATATAGTGTAGATATTAGAAACATCGCAAATGTTCTCATAAATACGACAATTTTTTTCTCTCAGTTGGTTATAATTTCTAAAACTTTTGAAGAAAATGAAATAAAGATTAGCAATTTGCGAAAAAGTGAAGCAATTTTTGCTAGAAGAATCATTGAAGGTTTGCGAACTTTTGAAAATAAAAAAATATCTACTTCCTCATATACAAAAAAAGAATTAGTTCTCAAACTTCAACAACTAAGTACAACAGAAATTGTTTTATAAATTTATATTAAGTAATAAAAGGAGATTAGTATGAACATACTATTATGGATATTATTAGGGGCATTGGCCGGTTGGTTGGCTAGCGTTTTTATGAAGAGCAACAACGGCATGCTTGGAGATATAGTTCTAGGGGTGGTTGGAGCCTTTGTCGGTGGATATGTGATGAATTTCTTCAATAAAACCGGAGTGACAGGATTTAACATTTATAGCATTCTTGTCGCTACTCTAGGTGCGGTAGTTATCATTTTCATCGGGAGACTTTTTCGCAACTAGTAAATAGAATTAGAGATAAAAATTGGCGGAGAGCGTGGGATGAAATTGGAACTATAATTTTATATTAGACAATCAACTTTCAAAATCTTTTTTAATTTTTTTTATTTTTGTTATAATGCGCTGTTCTAAATCAAGATAATCTTTGAAACGCTCAAAGAATTATCTTGATTGGATAGTTCTTTAAAAAAACAAACAACTTTTTATTTTGTGACGTTTTTTAAATCTAAAAAAATTGGATTTAATGATCGTCACAAAATATGTCTTTTTCATGGAGGTTGTAATGGGTACTGTATCTTGTAGGAATTGTAACGGATCGGGTCGTTTTTATGACCGAAAGTCTGGGAAGACTTTTGACTGTCGTGCCTGTGGAGGTTCGGGCATCAATCGCAATCTTTGGTCAACTAATTGTGAAAGATGTAGAAAGGAGATTTTATATAAAGCAAATACCGATCGACCGCGTTATTGTAAAGAGTGCAGAAATATCGAACTAAGTAAGACTTGTGCGCAAATGGGTTGTAACAAAACCATTCTTTATAAAATAGGATGGAACAATGTTTCTGATTATTGTGGAGCATGTCGCAATAAAAGAGATAAAGGTTTCAAGGCCTCAATTTGTCAAGGAGCTTTTTGCAACAATTTAGTTTGGTCTCCACCAGGTAAAAGCTTTTCATTTTGTTTTGAATGTAATGAAAAGAAGAAAAAAGCTGATGCTGCAAAATGGAAAGAAAAACCCTGTGCTGGTGGTTGTGGAAATACAATCAAATACAATACCGATTGGGATCACCCGCCTAATTTTTGCAAAACTTGTAAAGAAAGACGGCTGAAACGTGGTCACGAACCCAACCAATCAGAGAATCCGAGATTTCATGCAGCATGCGGTGAAAGGGGAGCAAAATTAAGTCTACAAGAAAAAAGCAGATTTTCAAATTTCTTTCATGGTATTCCCGATCGTCAAAAAATGAAGTTTGAAGAAATTGTAAAATTAGCAGAAGAGTGGAAAAATAACAATGGAGGTGGATTTAGAAGAAGCGATAAAAGTTAGTTTGTAGTTTTATTGTTAGCGCCATCATTATGGGTGGCGCTAACAAACTTTAATTAATTATTTTACTAATATAAAATTTATCTTTTTCAGACTTTAACAAATCTCCATTTCTTTTTAGGATCTCAATCCAACGATTTTCTTCTTCAATACAATGAATAATTTTTTTATTTTCAAATTCAATAAAAATTTCTTTTGGTTTCTTAAAAACATTAATTGATTGTATTTTTGAATTTAATAATTTTTTATCAAAAAAGTTTTTTTTCTTTTCTTCAGAATCAGATTCTATAATTACTTCTTTTCCAGAATCCAAAATTTCCCAAAAGCCACTTATATATAAAACATAGTCTCCAGAATTTTCTTCTCCATTAGAAACAAATGATCCAAAATGAAAGTCTACTTTTTGATAGTAAGGATCTACATGGCATAATGGAAGACCTACTAAAAGGTTTAAGTTAGATAAAAATTCTTGATAGGAGATTTCCTTTTCAGTTCTTTTTGACATCTGTAATTATTATACACGATGACAACAAATGTTGATTATGGTGACTTGGTGAATCAGCGGGTATCGAACTGTCTTTCACTCTCGGCGGAGGTGACAGGATTCGAACCTGTGAAGCCTTGCGGCTCTGGTTTTCAAGACCAGTGCAATTGACCACTATGCGACACCTCCAATTGTTAATTTGTTTAAAATGCTTTTAAACTTCCCAATTATAACAAGTTTTTGGTTAAAAAGTGTTAAATCTCCCCATTGTTCGCAAAAAATGCTATACTTTTTATTGATGCCCGAACAAAGTAAAACTGTCCCAGACAAAAATAAGTCTGCTGAAGCCAAGAAAGAGGCAAGCACTGCTAGCCAGGAGCTTAATTTACCTAAATCAGTTGATTTAGAAAAATCCAAAGTTGCTCCCGGCTATTACCGACCCATTCCAGAAGAAACTCTAGTTACTTGGGAAGCGCCAGCTCGGCCATTTAAAAAAAGAAACAAACAATTTTTTAGTACTATTTTTATAATTGCCATTTTAGTGGCTTTAATTTTATTTTTTGCTGGGCAAGTTTTGCCTGTAGCTTTGGTAATTTCGGTAGTTTTCTTAGTTTATGTAACTGCGATGATTCCTCCACACAACGTATCAGTGAAGTTGACGAATTATGGTTTTTATGTCGATAAAGATGCTTACGCATGGTACGAAATGGGTCGTTTTTGGTTTGAAAAGAAACAAGGCTTTGATACTTTACAGATTGAGTTGGGGCGATTTCCCAATCGTTTGAGTTTGGTTTTAATTGATGGGGTGAACCCAAGTAAAGAAAATTTAGAGTTAGTTTTATCTGAAGTTTTACTTAAAGAAAAACCCAAACCAACTGCTTTTGAAAAAGTTTCAATTTGGTTGAGTGAAAAAATTCCTTTAGAATAATCAGAATCAATTGTCAAATGCAAAAATATGTTATCAGAATCCAATTTGCTTGATCAAATTGCTAAGGCGAAGCTTGTAGGCCGTGGTGGAGCTGCTTTTCCTGTAGCTGATAAATGGCGACGAATGAAGGATCATCAGGCAGAAAAGAAATACGTGCTTTGCAACGCTAGTGAAGGCGAACCTGATGTAAAAAAAGACTGGCATATTTTAGCCAATTTCCCCAAAAAAGTTTTTCAAGCGATGGTTTTGGCCATGGATTTTTTAGAAACTAAAGATGGTTTTTTTTATCTCAATGCTGACTATTACCAGCAATTAAAAGCGCAACTTGATCCCTTACTTAAAGAATATTTGGCTGAGGGCTATTCTATTAATCTTTTTTTGGGAAAGCCAAGTTATATTGGGGGCGAGACGGGAGCCTTACTCAACAGTATTGAAGGTAAAAAAATTCAGCCTCGTGTGAAACCACCTTCACCCTCAATTATTGGCATTAATGGCGTTCCAGTGTTAGTGCATAATGTTGAAACTTTTTATGACATTGCGCTTGCAGCTGAGGGTGGATATCAAAATCAACGCTTTGTGACTATTAATCATGCTCAAAATGAAGGTGTTTTTGCTTTAGATCGAGATTTAACAGTTGAGGAGGCACTGAAGGCGACAAATAATTATCCAGATGGAGAATTTTTTGTGCAGGAGGGGGGCGGAGCCAGCGGCCCAGTTTTGCATCAGGAGCAATTGAATCAAGCTCAGTTGACTGGTTGTGCTTCAATCACTATTTACCCAGTCGACACAAGTGTTTTAGAAATTTTAAGTATGTGGGTTAATTTTTACGCAAAAGAAAGCTGTGGCAAATGTAGCCCTTGCAGAGAAGGCACTAAACAGATTAAAAGTCTGGTTGATCAGGCATTAATTGATAATAAAGTCGATGAAGAGCTATGGCAAAAAATTTTAACAATTGCTAATACTATGGAAAAAGCTTCACTCTGTGGTTTAGGACAATCCTTAATTATTCCGCTTAAGACTTATTATCAGAATGTTTATTTAAAACAGAAACACAATTAATAATTAATTAACTAATCAGGTCAGACATCTTTATTTTTTTTGATAGGGTTTGTGCTATAATTAATTTAATTATGCAAGAAAATTCCCTTGAAACCATGCCTGAAACTAAAAACAAGACCTTCGTGATAGTTAGCGCAATATTATTACTATCAATTGCGGTGATTATTGCTGTGTTTTTTAATAAGAACCAGGCAAATAAAGATATGGATCGGGCAACAGACCAAATGGTAGAAATTCAGCAAGAAGAAATGACTACTGATGGTCAACAGAATGAAGTAGAAGGCACTTTATTGTTTGCTGACTTAATTGCCCAAAGAAAGGGCAGCTATCTTTGTCAGATTAAAAATGAAGAGGATTCTTACACTTATTATTTTGACAATGAACGCATGGCAATTGAAGTTATGGTTGAGAATTCTCACATGATGACAATCATTGATGAGGAATTTACTTACAATTGGGAAGTTGGTGAGAAAGTTGGAACAAAATTTTCTAATCGAGACAATTTTGTAGAAGATGATTTAGATCAAGCCAGTGATGTTTTCGATGAAGAAATGATGGAAGAATCACCTGAAGAAAATTTGTTGCCAGCAGAAGATATTGGTCCTTTCGATCCAGCTAATTTTGTTTGCGAGCCTTGGGTAGTTGAGGAATCAATTTTTACTCCTCCAGCTGACGTGATGTTTCAAGATCTCAGTCAAATTCAGGAACAGATGATGGATTTTGCTCAATAAAAATTTGTTTTAGAGCTCAAGATAATTAAGCACTTCTTGACTATGTTGTTTTGCCCTAACATTTGGCCAAACCTTAATGATTTTTCCCTTCTCATCAATTAAAAAAGTGCTACGTTTAGTGCCAAAATAAGCTTTACCCATCATCTTTTTTTCACCCCAAACGCCAAAAGCTTTCATTAATTTTTGTTCAGGATCAGACCATAATGGGAAATTGAGGGAAAATTTATTTTTAAATTTTTGGTGACTGCTTTGTGGGTCTTTACTGACCCCAATAATTTGAATTCCTTTTGCGGAAATTTCCCGGTTGGCATCGCGAAAATTACAGGCTTCGATGGTGCAGCCAGGAGTATTGTCTTTGGGATAAAAATAGAGCAAAATTTTTTGACCAAAAAAATGTTTAAGACTAATTTTCTGACCTTTTTCGTTAATTATGATGACATCTAAAGGAGCTTGATCTTTTTCTTTAAGCATAGTGTTCGTATGTTATGATAAAAAGATGAATAAAGTCAAATTTTCTCCAAACATTCACTTAGAAAAAGATCTGCTGAAAAATCTACTGTCTGAGCGCCTAGTCAAAGGTCATCCGGTAGTAATAAAATTACATTTTGGTGAGCCAGGCAATCCTCACGCTTTTAGGGCCGAAGATGTTAAGCCTTTGATTGAAGCAATCAAAGAACTGGGTTTTAAATCGATTTTAACCGAAAACAAAAAGTTGCTGAATTTGAATTTGAAGTAGCCAAAATTTTGGCTGAAGCTAAAAATTTAATAGTTTTAACTCATGTTAAAGGTCATGAATGTGCGGGTTTTGGTGGAGCGATTAAAAATTTGGGTATGGGAGCGTTGTCTGCTAAAAGCAAGAGTACTATCCATAGTGCTGGCAAACCAGTATTAGATCCGGATTTATGTATTGGTTGTGGTATTTGTGCTAATGCTTGTCCAGCTAAGGCAATTAGCATCCAAGATGGTAAGGCCAATCCAGATTTAAATCTATGTTATGGTTGTTCAATCTGTCAGCTAGTCTGTCCTCAACAGGCATTGCAACCTCAATCAAAATATTTTGATGAGGCTTTAGCTATGGGAGCAGTGGCAGCCATTAAATTAATGCCAAAAAGTACTTTTTATATTAATGTTTTAAAAAATATTGCTAAAACCTGTGATTGTGAAAACCACGCCAGCCCAATTTTGGCTAAAGATATTGCTACTCTTTTTGCCGACAACGCTGTGATTATCGATCAAGCCAGCATTGATTTAATTAATGAAAAAGAGGGTGAGGACGTTTTTTATCAAGCCAATCACAAAGATCCACAACTACAAATTAATTATGCTGCTAAACATGGACAATTAAGCAAAGAGTATGAGTTGGAAAACTTAGGAATTTAAAAATTAGAACTTATGAATAAGTTTCCTGAATTTTTTTTTGGCACTGTGTCGGAGAGACAGGACTCGAACCTGCGACCTTACGCACCCCATGCGTACGTTCTAGCCATCTGAACTACTCTCCGTTATTAAACTTGATTCTACTGCTTGTAAGCTTTTCTGTAAACTTTGACTATTAGAATATTTTTGTAAAAGCCAGTATGAAAAGCGTAATTTGCACGAAACTGCGGATGGTGTTATAAGTAAAAGCAATATAAAAAAAGGAGAATTAAATATGGCTAAAAAAAGTAAAGCTAAAGACGTATCAGCAGTTGCTCAGGATGGTAAAGAAGCTAAATCTCAAGCAGTTGCTATTGCTATGTCACAGATTGAAAAAGAATTTGGCAAAGGTTCAATTATGAAATTGGGTGAGTCATTGAAAGACATGCCCAAAGTGCCTGTGGTTTCAACGGGCTCTTTATCTCTTAATATAGCCTTAGGTATTGGGGGTTATCCAAAAGGTCGAATTGTGGAAATTTATGGTCCAGAAGCTTCTGGTAAAACAACCCTCTGCTTGCACGCTATTGCTGAAGTGCAAAAGCAGGGTGGCACCGCAGCTTTTATTGATGTGGAACACGCTTTAGATTCAGTACGAGCTGAAAAAATTGGTGTTAATTTAGAAGAATTATTAATTTCTCAGCCAGATTATGGTGAACAGGCTTTAGAGATTGCTGAAACTTTAGTTCGGTCTGGTGGAGTGGACATTATTGTTTTAGATTCAGTGGCGGCTTTAGTGCCTAAGTCAGAAATTGATGGTGATATGGGTGATCATCAAATGGGGACTCAAGCTCGTTTAATGTCTCAAGCGATGCGTAAATTAACTGCTGCTTTAAATAAAACTAAAACCCTAATGATTTTCACTAATCAAATTCGGATGAAAATTGGAGTGATGTTTGGTAGTCCAGAAACCACCACTGGAGGCAATGCTTTAAAATTTTATGCTTCTCAGCGCTTAGATATTAGGAAAATCGGCAATATCCAAGAGGGAGATGAGGTAGTAGGCACCCGCCATCGTGTTAAAGTGAAAAAGAATAAGATAGCTCCTCCCTTTAAGATGGCTGAATTTGATATGGATGAAGCTGGCATTTGTCGAACGGGAGATATTATTGATTTAGCAGCTGATCGAAATATTATCGAAAAAGCCGGTAGCTTTTATAAATACAACAATGAAGTGTTAGCTCAAGGTCGAGAAGCCACTAAAGATAAATTGAAAAATAATCAGACTTTACTAAAAGAAATTGAGAAAAAAATCTGGCAAGATCTAGAAAAAAACAAGAAATAAAAGACTGATATATAGCTGTTTTTATTATTTACTCTGGTAGTAAATAAATTGACTTTCTTGTCTCATTGGCATATAATTATCCCAATTAGTCATTAATACTAACATTATTAAATAAACAAGCTGATCAATAAGACTTTTGGATCAGGTATTATTAAAGAACTTAAGACATCGAAATTAATTTATTATTTATGCAAGAGTTAAGATATATAGCATTTTTATTTTCCTTACAATTTTTCGATAATAATACTAAGGGGTTTTGACCTCTTTTCAAAAGTTTTAGCAAGCGCTTTGTTTAGAAGTAAAGGATGTTTATGTCATTTTTTAGTAATTTGTCAACCTTGTTTTCAACAGTTGACGAAAATAAAAAACCAGTAGTAAAAAAACAGGAAAAAAGCAAATCTGAAGCTCAGATTCCAAGCAAAAAGAGTAAAGATAGAAAAACTCAAAGCGAGCCTGGGTCTAGACCTAAACAACAATACAACCCTCAGCTTAAGCAGGAGGCAGAAAGCATTATTCGTGATGCTCGCTCTAAAGCGAGAGAGATTATTATTGAGGCCAAGGACGAAGTTTTGGAAATGCGCTCTAGGGCGGAAAAAGAATCTCGTCGTACAGAGCATGAATTAGCTGAGCAACAACGAACCTTACAAAACAAGTTGGATAGACTAGATTATCGCTTTGATCAAATCGAAGAAAAGGAAAAAAGGATTGACCAACTGAAAGAAGATTTAGTTACAGAGAGTGCACGAATCGAAAAATCAAGAAGTCAAGTTCTTAAAAAATTAGAAGAATTATCGGGCTATTCTAAAGCAGAGGCTAAAGAGTTATTAGTTGAAGGTTTAAAGAAAAAATTGAGTAATGATTTGGCCAAAATAGTAGCTGAAAAAGAAGAACAGGCCAGGATAGAGGCTGATGATAAGGCTCGAGAAATTTTAATTGATGCTATGCGTCATGGGGCAACTGATTATGTAGCCGAATACACAGTGTCAGTGGTAAATATTCCCTCAGAAGATATTAAAGGGAAAATTATTGGCAAAAATGGTCGTAACATTCATGCTTTTGAGCTTAAGACGGGTGTTGATATTGATTTAGACACTTCTAATACCGAAATTAAGTTATCTTCTTTTGATCCCGTGCGTCGAGAAATTGCTCGAGTAGCAATGGAGCGTTTGATTAAAGATGGGCGAATCCAACCAACTAGAATCGAAGAAGTGGTTGAAAAAGTTACTGAAGAGATTGAGCGTATTACTTTTGATGCTGGTAAAAAACTTTGTCATGAAGTTGGCGTCTACAATATTCCTAATGGTTTAATTGCCATGTTGGGTAAGTTTAAATATCGTTTTTCATATGGTCAAAACTTAATTAAACACACTATAGAAGAAACTAAAATTGGTACTAAAATTGCTCAAGAATTAGGTTTGGATGTAAATACCGTTAAACTTGGTTGTTTATTGCATGATATTGGTAAGGTTTCAGAGGATCCTGATGAAAATCACGTTCAAGCAGGTATTAGAATTGCTAAAAAATTTAATATTTCTCCAGTTGTTATCGCTTGTATCGCCGAACATCACGAAGATCAGCCTTTCTCTAGTCCAGAATCAGTAGCTGTTTATATAGCTGATGCTATTTCTGGTGCTAGACCAGGCGCTCGTTATGAAAATCATGAAGAGTATATGAAGCGCATGGAAGCTTTGGAAGTTATCGCTACTTCTTATGATGAGGTTAAGAAAGCTTATGCAGTTCAAGCTGGAAGAGAATTGAGAGTTATTTTAATTCCTGAGAAAAGCAAAGATGACGATGTTACTTTATTGGCCAGCAGCATTCGTGATCGGGTAGCCAAAGAAGTGGTTGTTCCTGGTACAGTAACAGTAACAGTAATCCGTGAGTTACGTGGACAAGCTCAAACTAAATAAAGTAAAATAGGAGTTTATGAATAAGTCTTTTTTAATCACCCAAGCTATTATTTCTGTGATTTTAATAATTTTAGTTTTATTGCAAAGCAATGCAGGTGGCTCCGGCAGTCTTTTTGGCGCTAGTGGAGGAGAAACTTATCATACACGCAAGGGAGTTGAAAAATTGTTTTTTTATGCCACTATTGTTTTTGGGGTTCTATTTATTGTGAATAGTTTATTGTTATTGATCTACTAAATTATGCGCAAACTCTATTGGTATATTAGCTTATATATTCGTCGTCATGGTTGGGTATTTTTAGCTTCGATTGTGGCCACAATAATTTTTTTTTCAGTACTACTACCCTTGCTGTTGAAAAATTTAACTTTTAAAAAGCAAAATTATATTGCTGTAGTTGGTCAATATACATTGTCAAATTTACCAATAATTATTAAACAGCAACTTAGTGCTGGTTTGACCAGCATTGGTCCTGATTTAAGTTCTCAGCCAATGTTAGCTGAAAAATGGATTGTAGAGGACGATGGCAAACAATATCGTTTTGTTTTAAAGAAGGGGGTGTTTTGGCAAGACGGCAAAGAATTATTCCCAGAAGATGTTTATTATAATTTTGTTGATGTTAATATTGTAACTACCCCCAATGATGTAATTTTTAAGTTACCAGAAGCCTTTGCTCCTTTTTCAGTGGCTGTCGCAGAACCAATTTTACGCTCGACCACACAAAAACGTTTTTTATTACCCGATACAAGCAAATTAATTGGCATTGGCCAATATGAAATGTTGGACTATAAAATTAGTGGTAATTATTTGGAAGAATTAAGGGTTGATGGTCCGAAAGAGCGATATATTTACCGATTTTATGGTACTGAAGATGCTGCAGCTTTAGCTTTTCAAAAAGGAGAAGTTGATATTTTACTAGATCTAGCTAGTTGTCATGATCTTTGTGATTGGCCAAATTTAGAAATAGTTAGGGACTTAGATTATGACAGTTACTTAGCCCTATTTTTCAATAACAGTGATCCTCAACTAACTAAAAATGTTCGTCAAGCTTTATCTTATGCTTTAGAAAAAGACTATGGTGAAGCGGAAGCTAACAGCCCTTTTAATCCCAAATCTTGGGCATATTTAGAGGGGGGTAAAAATTATCAAAAAGATTGGGGGCGAGGCATTGAGCGTTTGATTGACGAGCTACCAAGAGAGCCTTTAAATTT
>Ga0265294_10010272_pt1 | contig 10669 bp, 5 predicted proteins | sample MunlanPumphouse3_FD_192504 | JGI IMG/M metagenome (GOLD analysis project Ga0265294, IMG submission 192504) | Groundwater microbial communities from a municipal landfill in Southern Ontario, Canada - Pumphouse #3 | ecosystem: Environmental > Aquatic > Deep subsurface > Groundwater | place...
CACATTTTGGATTTGAAGACCTAAATATACTTCTAGAAAAATGCATGAATACATATGAGGAAGATACATACAAAGAAGAATATAGCTTCATAGATAACATGAAAGAAATTACAGAGAAGAATCCATTGATACCAAAAATCTACGACGAGATTCTCAAAGCTTTTTTTGCAGAAGATACTGGTAAGGTTTGGTTTTCAGTCCCTGAGGACATAAACTGGGATGTTTTTGAAACATTTTCGCTATATAGAGGAAATGCCACTGAGAAGAATCTTGCTTCAGCAATAAATGTTGATTCAATTGATTATGATGTAGTTCATGAATTCTTGGAACCATATTCTAGCGAGATTGAGAAACTGGAAATTCTTAAGAATTTCAAAGTCAAAATAAATTCAAGTGATGGTAGTTTGGACCACATCAAGTGGAAAGTATTCAATTGCATGTACGCATCAGTATTAGTGGATGATTCACAATATGTTTTAAATGATGGAAGAATTTTTGAAATTCGCAAGGAGTTTTACAGACAATATGAAGGGGAGTATGAAAAACTGGACGTTTTCCCTGCTTTGATGCCATATACCACCGAAAAAAACGAAGCTGAATACAATAAAAATGTATATGAAAGCAACAAGGATAAATATATTTTACTAGATCATAGAGAGTTCAGTGAGTCTGGGCGTAAATTTGAAATTTGTGATTTGTTTGACAAAGAGGAAAAAGCATTTATCCACATCAAAAGGTACGGAAGTTCTAGTGTTCTAAGTCATCTTTTTTCTCAAGCTGCTGTTTCTGCTGATATATTTAGTAGTTATCAATATCATGACAAAATTATTGAGAAAATGAATGCTGAAAACACGGGAGATAAGTTAGATTCACTTTCAAGTTTCGAGTGCAATGTAATTATGGGTATTGTTACAAGTAAGGAAATACCAGTTTCAGGAAAGTCTCATATTCCATTCTTTAGTAAAGTGAATGTAGTAAGAACAGTAAATCAAATCAAAAAATGGGGTTATTCAAAAGTTGGATTAACATTCATTAGTTACAAGAAATAGAAAAAAGGAGAAATTGAAAATGGTAATCAAAGTTAAGAATCTTAAAGGCACAGGATCAAATGCAAGGGAAATTACTGGTACTTGGCTAGAGTATTGGGAAGAACAAAAGGGTAGAAAAGCAGAAAAATGCTTTGCATATGATGAAAATTTGACAAAAGACAGAAGCAAAACCGATGGGCCAGACAGACCAAGTCAATATTGTGTTAAGAGAAACTAGAATTAATACATATTAACAAGCACGTGCAAACGTGTATTTTGTAAAGAAAAAAATACAAAAAAGGGAGAAAAGAACTATGTTTAGAAAAATTGTAACTGTTTTACTTTGTTTGTTTATGGTGGCAGGAAGTGTTATTCCACAAAACAATCAAATTGTATATGGTTTTGATTCATATGACGATAATGTATCAGGTAATTCAGCAGATACGGTGAATTATCCTACAACTACTGACTCTAATTTTGATGCAAGTAAGATTGCGATCGAGAGTGAGATTATATCTGAGAGAACAGCAAACACAAAAACGTTCAGAAAAGTAGATGGATCATATGAGGTAGCGATTTATAATGATGTGATACATTACTATGAAGATGGACAGTGGAAAGAAGTAGATAACAGTCTCATAGATGATGGTGATTCTTTGGAAAACACTGCAAATTTATTCAAGTTGAAATTTCCGAAAAGTCTTGATGATGAAAAACAAATCAAGTTAACTTTTGGTGACTATAGTGTTGATTGGAATTTATTAGACATTAAATCTTCCACAATAGATTATGACGATTCAGAATTAACACGTACAAACATAAAAGAAGTAGTTAATACTAGCCAATCAATTATTTATACGAATATACAAAATAATGTTGATGTTGAATATATTGTGTCAGGTAGTCAAGTTAAGGAAAATATTATTCTCAACAGATACATAGAAAATTTTAGCATGACTTTCGAATATAAGTTGAAAAACTTATCGTTAAAAGAAGATTATGAGGGTAATATTGTATTCATAAATGATGAAAATGAAGTGGTTTTTACTTTTATTGACTTTTTCATGTTTGACAATAAGACAAATGAATCTAACTCAATTGAATATCAATTGATTGAAACTGGTAATAAGACATATGAAATTACAATTATCCCTGACGATAAGTGGCTTAGTACTGCATGCTATCCAGTTACTATTGACCCAAGTATTGTTCTTGAAACAAATAACACAAACATTAGAGATAAGTATGTTTATGGAACAAGTGGTAGCAGTTCAACGGCTAATTATATTAAAGTTGGGTATGATGGGACATATAAGTATAGAAGCTATATTGAATTTGCAATAGATACTTTACCAGAAGATGTTATAATTAATTATGCTCATCTTCAATTAAATTTGTATACACATTATGTGGTTAATACAACTCAGATATCTGCTAGAATGGTTAATCAAACTTCTAGCTTTGATTCCATTAGTGGGCAATATCTAACAGATGTTAATGATGAAATTATAGATTATTTTTATGTTTTACCATACGGTGGTTCAAACGAAGAATATATACTTAATGTCACTAAGGCAATATATTCTTGGTATGAAGATGGCGTTAGTGATGGAGTAATTGAGCTTAGAACAGAAGATGAAAGTGTAACAGATTATGCGTATTTTGATTCGCTAGAATATTCTACTGTGACTGGTCCTAGATTAACAATAGGATATACTAACTCTGAAGGGATAAAAGACTATTGGACATACAGTTCACAGCAAGTGGGAGAATATTCCACCGGTTATGTATCTGATTATACTGGATTATTATCAGTTGTAAGGAATGACTTGAGTTTTGAGACTGAAAGACAAACGCTATCATTAAGTTTTGGTTACAATATTTTAGATAGAGATACAAATATTGGGTATGGCTCTGGCTGGAATATTATTTATAATTCGTATGTTAAGTATGATAGTAACTTAGGGCTTTACTATACTGTAGATTATACGGGAAATATGGTATATTATCATTCGATTACATGTGATAGTCGGTTTGAAACATCTTATCCGGGAGTGAATTATTGCTATATTGCAGAAGATGGTTCTGGAGATATTCTTGTAAGACAGTATGGTTATGGGTACTTTGGAGGCCAATTTATACAAACGCCTGATAACATTAGACAGATTTATAACACATCAGGATATCTTACATCAATAAGAAACGAAGAGACAAATCAGTCAATCTATATTACTCGAGATGGTACAAATCCAGATAGAGTAACCAAAATTAAAGATATGTCAAATAACGAGATTAACATTACTTATAACTCATACGGAATTTCTACTGCCATATTAAGTGTATACCAGGATAGTTCTTATTCTCATGAATTAGAAAAAATAGTTTATACTTATGAATATGTTTCAGATTATAATATTTATTCTCAAAGTACGATATATCACTATAAAGATTATGATAATAATGATTCATTTTCTCTAGATGACTATCTTTATTATGATTATGATAACAATGGTAGAGTAGAAAGAATTTATATGTCCGGCCAAGATAAAGTTGAGTATTTCTATAATACAACAACCAGTCAGGTAACAAAAATAAAATCATCTTATAATGGAGCGTATTTTTCAGAGATAGATTATACTTACAATTTAAAAGAAACGATTATTACAGATCAAAATGATGATTTTTTAATATATAAATTTGATGATTTTGGCCATACAGTAAATATTTTAGACAGTGATGGAACCGCTCAATATTATAAATATTTGAACATATTTAGTTCTGAAGATACAAATGGAGTAGAATACTTAATTATTGATGGTGAACCCAACTATAAAATAAATCATGCACTTGTGTCTCAATCGAATCCTCAATCAAATCTATTTAATCCAATAAACAATCATGGATTTGAATATGATAGTTCATGTATGGATATAAGCTGGGTTTATGTAGATGATTATGGTGAATTAAGAGAATTAGATAAAGACGATCACTCAGATGATAAATCTTTATATGGAAATTATTCTGCTAAATTAAGAGGATACTCATCAGATTATGGGCGTTTTGAACAAACAATAATACTTGACTCTGGGGCATATACATTGACCGGATATGTTCTTAATGAGGCTTCAAACAGCAATGTATGGTTAGATGTAGATGGGGAGGATTATGGTGGGTCAATAACATACGTCTCAAACGATGGGGAATGGACAAAAGTTACCATCACTTTTGGTGTTTATACTGATGATACTGAGATAACAGTATCGTTGGTTAACCACTCAGTTGGTTTAGCGTATTTTGATAACATTGAAATATATGAAGGATTTATTGATAATCGAACAAACATGATTGACAACGCTTCGTTTGAAATGACAGGAACAATTGAAGATCTTCCTGGTTGGTTCTTGAGTGACTTGAGTTATGTTTCTCGTGTCAATACTGAAATTTTGAACAATGATTATTTTGAAAGCATACTTGGAGATTATGCAGTAGAAATCGAAGGTTCTGGTTTAGAAACAAGATCAGCGGTCACAAGTATTTCTGATTTTCTAGATACCTCAGTTCTTGAGGAACAAGGTCAACTAGTAGTAGGAGCTTGGACATTATCTGATGGGACTCCAACGACCATTACTTCAGATAATTACATCTATGGAAATGATAGATTTTTAAGGGTTCGAATCGATTTTGTTGATTCAGTAACATATATATATGGACCTACATACGAGAGTACTATTATTAAAAGTGAATATATTGTTTTTGACACATCAGTTGAAGGATGGCAATATCAGTATGCTGAAGTAACAATGCCTGATGAGAATACATATTGGATTAATGTGTTCATGGAATATAAGGGCGAAGGGTCAGTCTACTTCGATGGACTTCAAATTTTCTACGAAAATTCATACACAAATTACGAGTACGATGAGTACGGTAACTTAACAGCTATTCAAACTTCAAGTGGCGATAGAACTGAATACCAGTATGATGAATTAAAAGACTATGCTTCAACACCAACTGAAATTGATTTACCAGATGATACTACAGTTGAGTTATCAGAGAACACAAGCAGTTTAATTGACGAGGTTACATACAATAACGTTTCATCATCACCAACCTACAATTCTTATGGTCAGGTAACCCAAATGTCTATAGGTGATGAAACAACATATTTCACTACATCTACTGCTTACACCCATTTTAGTCAATATACTTTAACAAAAACAGATGAATTTAGTAACACAACTGATTATTATAATGATACTCTTAACGGATTGCTTGAAGCAATTGAAAACGCTAAGGGTCAAGATACTCACTATATATATGATAGTGAGGGTAAACTAATTAAAGTAGTATCTGTTGATGATTATGAAAACTATTCAGCTGGCGAAGAAGATGCATTGGTTGAATATATGTACGATAGCAAAGACCGTCTATGGAAGATAGTACTGGATGACGATTACTACTATGAAATTGGATACGATAATCAAGGAAGAATCAGTCAGATATCCGTGAATACAACTCCATTAATGAGTTATACTTATGAAATGGATGGGACATTTTATACTGATAGACTTTCTGAGCAGACCTATGGCAATGGGGATGTTCTGAAATTTACCTACAATGACAAGGATCAAATTGAGAACATTCAATTTAAGGAGTCTGGCGGTTCTTTTGTGACTAGATTCTCATATGAGTATGATGATTTTGGTCGAATCGCAGTGTATAATTTATTCGAAAACGGCTCAATCGTAGCGAGTGAGTATTATACTTACGATTCAAGCGGTAACCTAATTCAAGCCGTTGATGAAGAAGGAAATATTATCAAGTATATTTATGATGATTCAGGTAACTTAACATCGCTATATTTCGAAATTGATGGTAATGAATCGACAACGAATTATTCTTACAATGAATGTTTTGAATATAGTGGCGATGTATGTATTCAAACTTCCAGCTTATATGATAATACCGAATATACAACGCAATCTAATCTTGATGTGTTGAAAGATTATCACTATGAAGATGATGCCTTATATCGTCTGGAGTATATTAATTTAACATGGAGTACTTTCAATATTCAACAAAACTTTGTGTATTCAGGAGATACAACAAGAATTTATGAAATTACATATGAAATTAATGGGACTGGTATTGATTATAAATATAGATATTGTTATGATTCTTTAGGCAATATCACTAAAGAATATTATTACGAAGGAACAACTGTAAAACTATACAGGAATTATGAATATGATGAATTGAATCAGCTAATCGTCGAAGATAGTAGAGATTATTCTTATGGAACATCAACATTATCAGATACTAATTTCACAAAATATTATTACTATGATTCAAGAGGAAATAGAACTGATGTAAAAACGTTTCTATATGATCAAAATGATTTAACAAACCCCACTATACCATCCTTCTACTTAAATAATAGTGGTAATTTTGATGCCGTTATGTTTTATAATGGACTAAAAGATTATCAAGATATTTACTCCTTAAATGTTGGGGAGACTCCTTCGTTAACATTTGTATATTATGATTTTTTGGATGTTCAACATGAATTTCCTTTAACGGGGATGTCTATTGAATTGACTTACAACAACCTTGATACATCAATAGAAGGATATTACTACAGAATATATCATGCAACATATGGGGACTATGATTTAACATTTAAAATTGTATTTGAAGTTGGAAATCCAGAACCATATAATACAATACCACAAGAACACATCCATTATAATTTCAGTTCAACTTGGGAAGACCAGTTATTAAGTTATGGCGAAATTGAATATATTAACGGAATTCCTCAAACAGAAGCTACTATACAGGAATATACGTATGATAGTCAAGGGAATCCGACAGAAATCACTAATTTCGTATATAATGGAGTCACATATGACTATGCAATTTTAGCTTGGAGCGGAAGAGAATTAACGAATATTTATGTCATGTCTAGTAGCGGCTACCCTGTTTATCGAATTGAGTATACTTATAATGACCAAGGGTATAGAATACAAAAAGAGTTTTCAACTTTTAATGGATCTGGATTTACTATCAATCAAACAATAGATTATGAATTAATTGATGATAAAGTTGTATACGAAACTGATGGAAGTTATGGTATACTATACACGTATGATTATGATGGAACGCTGATTAGTTTCAACTATGACTCAGACATAACAGATCAAAACAGTGGCTCAGAATATTTCTACATCCGTAATCAAATGGGTGATATTACTCATTTAGCAACAGAAGATGGAACCGTGGTAGTTCATTATGTTTATGATGCATATGGTCAAATTACGGATACTGAAATTACAGCTGGATACAGCGCGATAGCAGATGCGAATCCATATAGATATCGTGGCTATCGATTTGATTCGGAAATTAGCATGTATTACCTAAACAGTAGATACTATAATCCTGAGGTTGGTAGATTTATTAACGCAGATGGTATATTTGGCGAGGTAGGAAATCTAAAGTCTACAAATATGTATATGTATTCTAATAATAATCCAATTATGTATGTAGATACAACTGGAGAATGGGCGATATTTGCTGCGTTAGCCTCTATTGGACCTGTTGGATGGATTGCTATTGCAATAGTAGTAGTAATTGCAGTAGCATATGTATCTACTGATTTGCTTGATCCCGTTGTTGATACTTTAGATAATGTTACTACTGATATCATTAATGGTGCAAGCGATATTGTTCAAACGGTAAAAGAAAATATTGAGGTTGCTGCTATTGATGCAGCATTTACAATAGCGGCTACAATGGGAAAAAATCAAGAAACAAGATATTGGTCTGCATCTCTAGGAGGAGGTATAATCAATATTGGAAGGTCACTGACATATCAAGAAGCAGTAACAGAATTAGCTGCTGGACGAAATGTGATTTGCAGGTTTAGTTGGGAAGCAAGAGCTGCGGCGACTGAAGCTGGTGCAGGTGTAGAACCTCTGTTTCATCTAGCTCATCGTACTGGTTTCGGTTATTATGATCATTATCATGTTGGAAATCATATTGGCAAAGCTCATTGCTGGTATATTTACTTCTAGGAGGGGTATAAAATGGTTTATATTGTAGGAAACATAAAAGACAAAAAATATGATTTATTAATTAGATATTTGTATACAAAGTGTAATAAAATAACGTTCTTTATTACTGATTTTTCAATAAAATTGGATAAAGCAAACATAACAAAATATCATTTTGGGAAGCCGATTTTTAGTTTAGACGAACATGAATTAAATCCATCATTTTTGGAATATATCAACCTAACAGAAAAAAAAGTACCCGTAACTATGAAAAATGTATTAAGAAAGTATTTTGATTTTAAGTATCCACATACTGTTTCTGATAGACTTATATTGGTTTATGAGATAAAGTTTACAGAAGAAGTTCTATATGAGCTAATTAACATTAATAGAGACTTATATAGTTTTAATTATCCAAATTTACCTGAAGACATATGTTTTTATTCTGAAGACAGAATATTGGTATCTACAATTTGCCATGAAGAAGAATGTGTGATTGAAATGCATGAAGATGAAACAGTAACTGATTTAATTAAAACAAACGAGTTTGCAGAAAGTGATTTTATATATAGGAGAGATATTAGTTAGACAAGTTTTTGGTCTAGGTTTTTCTCTTTGGAGGATTGGTCGTATGGTGGACTGGTGGTAAGCGAGGATATAAATTAATGAAAACATATAAGGTAATAACATTAGGCTTATTAATTTTGACTTTGGTGTCGTTTTTATTGCTAATATTGTTTGAAAGCATTATTTATGATTTTGTAGCATATTCATTGCTAGGTATTACTTCCATTAATTTTATAGTATGGAAAATAATAGAGTCTAAAAGAGGAACTCGTAAATAGTAATATGTATATTGCGACATAGCAATTGGAATCATTACATGTTTTAGAAAAGAATCAAGTTCTAAAACTACCGTTAGTACATGTTTCAAGTTTAAAGGGCAAGATACTTGAAAAATCTTGCTCTTTTCTTAACAATAGAAGCAACTCCGTCCGAAAAAAAGCAAAACTCCGTTGGAAATAGAGTAAAATTCCGTCGAACGCGAACGATTTTAGAGTAAAACTCCGTAATGACTAACTATTAAAAGTCAAGGGATAAAATGTAAATACGGCAAAATGACTCTCAAATGAGAGTTTTTTTGTTAATATTTGATATTTAAATCAATATCGCTACTATTGATTAATTATCTAAGCTTAGAAGAATCAAATGCTATGTTGTTTTTTTCAAGATGATGAATAATACGAATTAATTTTTTTGCTATGTGAGTTAGAACTACTCGATGAGCCTTACCTTCAGCTTTCTTTTTCATATAATATTCATAGATAACAGGATTATGAATCGCAAAAGTAGAAGCACTATTCATTAAAGTTTCTCGTAAAAATGAAGAACCTCTTTTTACCAATTTACCAGTTTTATCAATCATTCCTGATTGAATAATGCTAGGGTCGAGACCTGCATAAGAAAGCATTTGTTTGGGAGAGGAGAAGTTATTAATATCTCCATATTCAGTAATGATAGATAAAGCAGATAAAGGACCGATGCCTCTAATTGATAAAGTAGGTGGATTAATTAGTTTTATCTGTTTTGTTAGATAAGACTCAAGCACATTAATTTGATCTGATAAATGATTTACCGAATCTAAGATCATATCTAGCTTTAGCTCAAGAGATTTAGATGTATAGCCAACTGTATTTTTAGCTAGCGTTTTTAACTTCACAAATTTAACGGTGTTAAAACTATATTGAGATATTTTTCTAATCTTCTCGAAACTCTTAATGTTAATGCTCATAATTCTTTCAGGAGTTTTATAGTTATTCAAGATAAACAATGCGGTTTGAGTAAATTTATTGCCAAAGAAAGGCTTAAACTCTGGGAATATCTGATCTAAGATAATGGTTAAGGATACAAGTTCTTTTGAATGCTTATGAATTAATTTTTTATGATAACGAGATAATGATTTTAAATCATTCATGTGGTATGATTGTAATGGATAGGATTGGTAGGTTACTGAGTTTAGTATTAATGATAGTAGTTTTGCATCTGCTTTATCTGTTTTAGTTTTTCTTAGAGTAAGGCTTGTAGCGAACCTTTTAACTAAGTAGGGATTAAATTCCATAAAAGAATAACCGTTATCATTCAGAAACCGTTTAAGGTTTTTTCCATAATGACCTGTAGCTTCTAATCCTATCCTTATTTCATTTGGTTTATCAAGGAATGAGAGTAGCTCTCGAAGTGTTTGAAATCCGATAGAATTATTTTGAAACGAAAAAGCATCTTTGATGATTTCTCCTGTTTCAGTAGCGATGAAACAGTCGTGTTTGTATTTAGAAATATCAATACCAACTAAATACATGGTAACACCTCCTAAATATTGATTAAAGCACTGTAGCTCACACACAAATTTTATCCCATGTATTCACGTGAATGAAAGGTCAAAGCCTTAACTAACTAATTGCCAATTATAAATAAAACTGTGGTTTGAGTCATTACCAACTGCTTAAAAGCATAGACAAGAACAGACAAATCCACAGTGCTTATATAATTATTATATTACTATTACTCTTGGTAATTCAAGAAGCCATAATTAAC
>Ga0265294_10010273_pt1 | contig 10669 bp, 10 predicted proteins | sample MunlanPumphouse3_FD_192504 | JGI IMG/M metagenome (GOLD analysis project Ga0265294, IMG submission 192504) | Groundwater microbial communities from a municipal landfill in Southern Ontario, Canada - Pumphouse #3 | ecosystem: Environmental > Aquatic > Deep subsurface > Groundwater | place...
TTGAAACGCACCACAATATTACTATTAATGACAGCGCGTTAGTAGCCGCTGCCAAACTTTCAAGCCGATACATTGCGGACAGATTTTTACCCGATAAAGCGATTGATTTAATTGATGAAGCTTCTGCTGAACTTAAAATGCAAATAGAGAGTGAACCTATTGTATTATCGACCGTTAAAAGAGAGATTACTACACTAAATGTTGAAAAACAAGCGTTACTTATGGAAGATAAAAAGAAAAATGCGAAACGAGTTGATGAAATAGATAAAGAGTTAGCCAATTTAAATGAGAAAAAAAGAGGGCTAGAAACTCAGTTTGAAAATGAAAAAGAGACCTTTAATGAAACATCACGCTTAAAAACTAAAATTGAAGAGTTTAAAGGCAAAGCCCAAGTGGCTAAACGAGAGTCAAAATTTGAAGAAGCTGCCAAAATTGAGTATGGGGAAATTCCACAATTAGAAGCTAAAATTAAAGTGAATGAACAAAAATGGCAACAAATGCAAGAGCAAGGAACTCTTTTACGAAACAGCGTAGATGAAGACTCAATTGCTACTATTGTAAGCAAATGGACGGGAATTCCAGTCAATAAAATGTTAAGCAGTGAAAAAGAGCGAATTTTAAAAGTCCAAGATGTGCTTAAAGAAGATGTTATTGGGCAAGATGAAGCGATAAAAGCAATTAGTAGAGCCATTAAAAGAAATAAAGCAGGGCTTAGTGAAGAGAACCGTCCTATTGGTTCATTTATGTTTTTAGGACCAACAGGAGTTGGAAAAACGCAAAGTGCTAAAACTTTAGCAAAGTTTTTATTTGACGATGAAAAATCACTCATTCGATTTGATATGAGTGAGTATATGGAAAAACATTCAGTTAGCCGTCTTATAGGTGCAGCTCCTGGGTATGTGGGTTATGATGAAGGCGGACAATTAACTGAAGCCGTTAGAAGAAAACCTTACAGTGTAATTTTGTTTGACGAAATTGAAAAAGCACACCCAGATGTGTTTAATATTTTGTTGCAAGTGTTAGATGATGGAAGATTGACTGATAATAAAGGGGTAACTATTGATTTTAAAAACACCATTATTATATTAACTTCTAACATTGGAAGTGCAAAAATTATTGAAATTCAAGACAGAGAAGCCAGACGAAGTGCCGTACTTAATGAAATAAAAGCCTACTTTAAACCAGAGTTTTTAAACCGATTGGACGATATTGTAATTTTTGAACAATTAGGCTTAGAGCAAATTAGCAGCATTGTTGAAATTATGTTTACAGATATTAAAAAAAGAGTGGCACAAAGAGAGATTACTATTTCACTGACTTCTAAAGCTAAAGAGTATATTGCTAAAGTAGGGTTTGATCCTGATTATGGAGCCAGACCACTTAAACGAGCATTGTATGAAGTGGTTGAAGACAAGTTAGCCGATTTGATTTTAGAGGATAAAATTCAAGAGGGCAACAGCGTTGTTTTTGATGTGGAAAATGATGAGGTAGTAACTCATATTAGCTAAAAACAATGAACAGTTAGTAGTTTGAGTAACTGGAATTCGAAAGTTAATATCCAGTTACTTGTTACTTCTTGCATAATCAAACATTAAGCTTAATTTAACTAAAATTCGCAACTTAATTTGCAAAAAAGAGGATACTTAAGAATATGAAAAGAACATATCAACCGCATAACACGCCTAGAAAAAGAACACATGGTTTCAGAATTAGAATGAAAACAAAAAGTGGTAGAAAAATCATCAATGCTAGAAGAGCTAAGGGTAGAAACAGATTAGCTGTTTAAGCAAACCATTTAGGCTAAATCGAAGTAAAGATTTTAACGCTTTATACAAACATGCCAAAAAGTGGCATACTGATTCATTTGTTGCTTTCTTTAAGCCAGATGAAGATTTAAAATTGGCATTTGTAACATCTAAAAGAGTTGGAAATGCCGTCTTACGAAACAAAGCACGAAGAAGACTACGAGCTTTGTTTTTATCTTACGAAAACAAAATCAAACCAGGACAATATATTTTAGTTGCTAAAGAAAAAATCAATGAAAATGATTATGAAAAATTAAAAAAAGATTTTAATTTTGCCTTTAAAAGACTAGAGATTTTAAAATGAAACTCACTTTAAAACTTTTAATTAAGTTTTATCAAAAAATAATATCCCCCTTAAAACCAAAAAGTTGCCGATACTACCCAACTTGTTCAGAATATGCCCTATGGCAAGTGGAAAACAATAGTATATTTAAGGCGATTTATTTTACAATAACACGCATCTTAAAATGCAACCAGCTTTTTAAAGGTGGTTTCGACTATCCTGTAGTCAAAAAAAAATATAAACACGCTATTGTCTTTAAAAAAATTCAAGTTAAATATTGGTATGTGCCAATATCTAAAGATAAATCAGTTGTAGTAAAAAATTGGGAGTGGAAAAAGTAGAATGAATCCAAATATGAACAGTAATAATGGTATGCAAAAACGAATGTTAATAATGACATTGGTCGTTTTTGTTTTTTTTGTAGCGTATGAATTTTTAGTATTAAAGCCTCAACAAGAAGCAAAAGTAAAAGAACAAGCAGCAAAACAAGAGCAGACAGTTTCTAACAATCATGAGTTAGTAGCTCAAACACAAGCACAAACTCCCGAAATGGGCTTAACTATTCAAGCTCCAAGTGTAAACACAATTGCTCCTAAAAATTTAGTTTCGGTAATTAAAACGAACAAAAGTATTTATGAAATAGATACATTAGGACGAATTGCACAAGTTACGTTGCAAGAGAATAAGTACATCGATGAGGATGCCAATCAAATAAAACTTTTTGAAGCCAATCAATTACGACCTTTGGAAGTAAGATTTTCAGATGCTAATTTAAATGATGAAGCATTTAAGGTTCAAGTAGTTGCTAATGAAGCTCAACTTGACGCTACTCAAAGCAAACAAGTTCTTATTTTAACTCAAGAGCTTTCAGGTACAACCTTAACAAAAACCATTAGCTTTTATCCTGATGGACATTATGATGTTACTGTTAATACTTCAACTCCACAAGCTTTTTTTATGACAACAGGGTTTAGACCCAATGTGCTAGTAGATATGTATGCAGACCATGGAGCCATTTTAAAGTTAAATGATGGAAGCTTAAAAACAATTCTAGATGGAGATGCAGACAAAACTGTAAGTTTAACAGGTGTTAAATTTGCTTCAGCATTTGATAGATACTATACATCAATACTTTATAACTTTGAAACCAGCATGGCAGTTTCTGTTATGAAAGACAGCAACAGTGATCCACAAATGTTTGTTCATGGAAACACGAACTTAACACTTAGTGGATATGCAGGTCCAAAAGAGCATGTATTACTAAAATCACTTCATGTTGAACTAGTAGATGCTATTGAGTATGGTTTTTTTACCTTTATTGCTAAACCTATGTTTACTTTTTTAGCTTTTTTACAAAGCTATATTGGAAACTGGGGTTGGACAATTGTTGCTTTAACTGTTATTATTAAACTAATTTTATTTCCTTTATCATACAAAGGTATGGTTTCTATGCAAAAGCTAAAAGAGTTAGCTCCTAAGATTAAAGAGCTACAAGCTAAGCATAAAGACGATAAGCAAAAACAATCAGCTGCTATGATGGAATTGTATAAAAAACATGGTGCTAACCCAATGGGTGGATGTTTGCCACTTGTTTTACAAATCCCCGTCTTTTTTGCAATTTACCGAGTATTACTAAATTCTATTGAGTTAAAAGGGGCTGAGTGGATTTTATGGATTCATGACTTAGCTTTAATGGACCCTTATTTTGTGTTACCAATTTTAATGGGTGCTTCAATGTTCTTACAACAAAAATTAACACCAAATACTTTACAAGATGAGATGCAAAAGAAAATATTCCAATTTTTACCGGTAGTATTTACTTTCTTCTTCCTATGGTTCCCAGCTGGATTAACACTTTATTGGTTTATTAACAATGTCTTTACGATTGGACAACAATTCTATATTAATAGATTGTTTGAAAAACAAAAAGCAACTAAAAAAGAGTAGGATTTAATATGAAAAAGTTTGAGGCAAAATCTTTAGAAGAAGCATATGAGTTAGCTAAAAATGAGTATGAGTGTTCTATTACTAACCTGTATATTGATGTTATTCAACAGCCAAGTAAAGGTTTTTTAGGTTTTGGCAAAAGAACAGCCATTATTATGGTAGAACCCAAACAAGAGTACAAACAAGAGTCAAAAAGAAAAGAGACAAAGTACCGAAAAAATAGTATTAATATTGAAGAAGTATCAAAGAAAATTGCACAAAACTGTCAAGATGAAAACAGTGAAGAGTGTTTAAAAGCAAAAAAAGAGTTAGAAAGCTATAAAGCTACTGTTAAAGTGGAACAAAAAGATACTATTTTTGATAACTTTTATACACACAATAAAAACAGTGAAGATAAAAATTTAAAAATTTTTATTAAAAAAGACCAAGAAGAGATTATTACTGAAATTACTAAAGAGGTTAATAGTTTATTTGAAGAGACATGTTTTGCTTTAGATGAAATTAAAGTAAGTTTCTATGATAATGAAACCATTTATATGGAGTTTACAGGAAATGACTCTGCTTTACTTATTGGAAAAGAGGGTTATCGATACAAGGCGTTATCTTATATTTTATTTAACTGGATTAATGAAAAATATGGTTTGATGCTACGACTTGAAATTGCAGAATTTTTGAAAAATCAAGAAGATGCTATTCATAACTATTTAGAACCTGTCATTGAAAATATTAAAGAGAATGGCTCTTATAAAACTAAACCTTTAGATGGAATTTTAGTACATATTGCACTTAAGCGACTGCGAGAAGAGTTCCCTAATAAATATGTTGCAGTTAAAACCAACCAAAAAGGTGAAAAATATGTACTGGTTAATGAGTACAGAGCCAAATAGGAAATTTTTTGTACGATGACACAATAGTAGCCATTGCAACTGCAAATGGCATTGGCTCAATTAGCATTGTTCGTCTTAGTGGAGAAAATGCTTTAAGCATTGCTTTAAAAATAAGCAAAAAAACAACTCTAACCCCTAGAGTTGCAACATTGAGTTCTTTATATAATAACAAAGATGAACTGTTAGATGAAGCGTTGCTTATTTATTTTAAAAATCCTTTCTCTTTTACCGGTGAAGATATTGTTGAGTTCCAATGTCATGGAGGCTTAGCAATTTCTAGTATGATTGTTGATGAAACAATAAAAGCTGGTGCAAGATTAGCAACTCCTGGCGAGTTTTCTAAACGAGCTTTTTTAAATGGTAAAATAGATTTAACTAAAGCAGAAGCTATTGCTAAAATTATAGAAGCCCGAAGTGAAGATGCGGTAAAACTTTTAGCCAAACAACTTAAAGGTGAACTTACTTTTTTTGTAGAAAATATACGAGAAGATTTACTTTTTATGTTGGCATACACAGAAGTTAATATTGATTATGCCGAAGAGGATTTACCAGAAGATATTTTTCAACAAATCCAAACCAAGTTAAGTGCCATAGAAGAGAAACTTGAAAATACACTAGAAGCCAGTAAACGCCGTGAGGGATTAATAGAGGGTTTTAAAGTTGCTATTGTTGGAAAGCCTAATGTGGGGAAGAGTTCGCTTCTAAACAAGCTTCTAAACAGCAATCGTGCCATTATTTCAGACATAGCAGGAACAACACGAGATACTATTGAAGAAAGCGTTAAAATAGGTACGCATTTAATAAAGATTGTGGATACTGCAGGTATTCGACAATCTAATGATGTGATTGAAAAAATAGGAATAGAAAAATCGCTTGAAGCCATAAAAGAAGCCGATATTATTGTGGCTTTATTTGACAACTCACAACCTATGAGTAAAGAAGATGAAAAGATTTTAGCACTTTTAGAAGAGAGCTCTGTAAAAGAGCAGATTTTAGTTTTAAATAAAAGTGATTTACCCAATCAATTTAACAGTTCTGTTTTAAAAGAGTGTATTACCTTAAGCACTCATGACAATATTAAGCCACTGTTAAAAAAACTTGAAACGCTTTTAAATGAAAACACCCACACCGATGAAATGACACTTATTTCTAAACGCCAAATTATAGCTGTGGAAGAGACCTTAACTCATATCATACAAGCCAATATTCCACTTCACTCAGGAGAGTTGGAATTTTTTGCGTATCATATTAATGAAGCGATAACCAATATTAGCAATATTACAAGACCGTATGAACACAGTGAAATGCTAGACGTGATGTTTGGTTCTTTTTGTCTTGGCAAATAAACTACACCAACTTTACATTTTTTAAAACGAGCCAAGATGGAATTTTTATCATTAGATATTATGCTGCTTTTATTTGTGGTAGCACTAATTGCAGGTTGTATTGACACACTTGCAGGTGGTGGCGGATTACTCACCATTCCCGCACTTATATTAAGCGGCATTCCTCCTTTAAGTGTTTTGGGTACGAATAAATTTCAAGCGTTTGTAGGCACTCTTACTGCAACTTTTATAATGTTTAAAAAAAAGAAAATTACTTTTAGTGAAGTTAAATATTTAATGCTCTATGCGTTTATTGGCTCAACTCTTGGAACTTTTGTTGTTCAGTTTATTAATACTGAAGTGTTAAATTTTATAATTCCTTTTGTTCTTTTTATTATTGGACTTTACTTTTTATTTATGCCAAAAGCTTCAACTATTGATACCAGTGCAAAAATATCTGAAAAAAAATACCATTTTTTAGTTGTACCTGTTATTGGATTTTATGATGGTATGTTTGGACCAGGTACTGGCTCTTTTTACTCATTAAGTGCGGTTGCTTTGAGGGGATACAATTTAATTAAAGCTACAATATTGGCTAAAAGTATGAACTTCGCAACCAATGTTGCTTCTATGATAATCTTTTTAATGTATGGGAATATTGTTTTTGCAGTGGGTGCGGTTATGATGTTGGGGCAATTTATTGGTGCGTATGTGGGTTCCAATATTTTATTTAAAATAAATCCAAACCACTTAAGAGTGATAGTTGTGGTTATGTGTTTTTTAATGCTTATAAAATATGTGCATCAAATGGGATGGATTTAATTTTTTAAGATAACAAGCCTAAATAGGCTTGTTATTTTTTAACTGCATCCCAATCTAAAAGTCGTTTATCGCCTTCAAGTTTTCTAATATCTGTAACATCTTGAGACATTTCAATAACACCTTTGTAAACACCTTTGTCATCGCGAACTGCAAAATATCGAATATGAACAAACATTCCTTTAAATTGAATCCAAAATTCAGCTGTATTTTGACGACCCGCTTTAAACTCATCAAGTATCATTAACACTTGGTCAACACTTTTAGGAGGGTGACAAAATTTAACTTCTCGCCCAATAATTCCAGCACTTCGTGGGAACACTCTATCTTCTCCACGGTTATAGAAAACTACACGATCGTTTTCATCTGTATACGTAATATCAACAGGTAAAAATTTAAAAATAAAATTAACTTGTTCGGGTGTTAAATACCCCTCATCATAATGAGTTCTGTCTTCTAGTGAAAAAGGTAATTCTCTTCGTTTTTTATCATCTTTTGGGTGAATATACGCTTCTTGTTCTGGGTAAGCAGGAGGAGGAGTTGCAAACATCCAACCAATCTCTTCATCGCCTTGACGCATCTCTTTCCAGTCATCTTCACTGAGCATTCCTAAAGCATTTGGTAACAATCTAACTTCTTCAACATTCATTAAATGTGTTAAACTATTGTGCAACATAATAATGCCATCAAAAACTTTTTCATAAGTTTTATTTTCTATTAGTTTTCGTACACTTTTAATTTCACCTCTAATTTGGTCATGAAATGCCCACATATTTTGACTGGGACTTGTCCACCCATATTTTTCTAAATAAGGAAAAAGTTGGTTTTCTTTTCGAGCAAAATGTTTTTCTACTTCACATAATTGGTTAAAACAGTTAAAAAATTTCTCGAAATCATCTTCTATTTTGGTTTGAAATAGTTCTTGAAAAAGTGATTTAATTAGAAGATTCTCTTCTAAATAGACTAATACAGGGTGCCCTTTAGGCAAATTGGCATAAGCAGAATCTTGTGTATTCATAGGGTATATTTCCTTTATAATTTTAAGAAATATATCAAAATGGCTAAAAATTACAATGATTGGTATCAATTATTGGTTAAAAAAACTTGTTCTACCCAAAGTAAGTTGGCATTTTCTTTATCAATATCTATCCATGAGTTACAGTTAAACTCTATTTTTAAAACGGTACAAGGTTTAAACTCCTCTTTAAAATTTACAAAAGTGTGCGCCAGTAGTGCTAATGAAGGGTTATGCCCAATAATAAAAAGCTCATTTACCGTATCAAAGGTGTAGCTAATAGTTTCGATGAGCTCATTTAAAAAAGCGTTGTATAAAACTTCGTTATACATAATATTTTTTTCATAACAGAGATATTCACACATAATTTCAGCTGTCTGTCGTGTTCGTTTAGCAGGGCTTGCTACGAGTAAATCTGGACAAATACTTAGAGATTTCAATTTTTCACCCATTAAATGAGCTTGAGCGATACCTTGTTCGGATAGTTTTAAATCGAAGTTTTCTTCTTTAAAATAAGTAAGTGATTTTTCAGGATGTCTCATAATGTATAGCGTTTTCATTTGTCAAATTTCCGTTATTTATAATTGGTTTTTAAGGTTCTAATTGTATTTTTTTTCACCTTTCATACAACTAAAAAGGCTATACTTTTAGATACTTTTTGTATATAATTACACATCTAAAGAAAAGGATTACTCAATGGAACAACTGAAAACAGTGATGCTCTTGGCTTTTTTAACGGTGTTATTTGTTTTTATAGGTGGATATGTAGCAGGAAGTGACGGTGCTTTAATTGCATTTTTACTAGCAGCTGGTATTAACTTTTATGCTTACTATTATTCAGACAAACAAGTTTTAAAACATTACAATGCAGTTTTAGTAGAAGATAAAAATCATCGACTTTTTAAAATAGTACAAAAACTCATATATAAATCGAATTTACCTATGCCTAAAATCTATATTGTCCCCGATACAATTCCCAATGCCTTTGCAACCGGAAGAAACCATGACAATGCTGCTGTTGCTGTTACTCAAGGCTTGTTAGAGTTATTAAACGAAAAAGAGATTGAAGCCGTTGTTGCGCATGAGTTATCGCATATTAAACACTATGATATATTAATTGGTACCATTGCTGCTACTTTTGCAGGAGCTATTGCAATGTTGGCCAATATGTTGCAGTTTTCAGCTATTTTTGGAGACAACAGAAGAGGGGTTCACCCTATTGTAATGATTGGCCTGGCGATAGTCTTACCCTTAGCTGCAGGAATTATTCAAATGACGGTTAGTAGAAGTCGTGAGTATTTAGCAGATGAAGGAGCCGCTCGTATGACAGGCGATGTTAAACCAATGCAAGCAGCACTATCAAAATTGGAAAGCTACGCTAAAAAAGCAGAAGTGCATAATGCCACAGAACAGACGGCACATATGTTTATAATCAACCCTTTTACAGGACATGAAACAAAGTTTTCAAATTTTTTTAGAACGCATCCTACTACGCAAGATAGAATTGCCCGATTAGAAGAGTTGAAATTTGATTTAAAATAGTCGATTATTTAAATAATTCGGCTATTTTATCTAAAGATATTTTATCTTTTAAAATAGGATAAATTCCTTTGGCAATAAGTGTATTTTTAAGACCTATTCCAATTTTATCGGTAATAAAATAGTTAACATCATTCTCTTTAAGTGCTTTAGGAAGTACTGCTGTAGCTTTAAATTCACGACTAAAAGAGGGGTTTTTAATTAACACATTCGAAGCTAATTTATAATCTTTAATATGTAATATAAAAATATACTCAGAATAAAATCCTATATCTAAAAGTTCTGTTTTACTAGAAGAACAAACCGCCACATAGAAATCATTTTTAACTTCATGAATTTTAAGGTTATACCCATAAATAAGAGCCATAGCTATTTTACGCCGTGCATTTTTAATGATTCGAGTAAAAGTTGGGCGTGATACATTCATCTTTTGAGCCGCTTCTTCTTGGTACATATTAAGTAAACTCATAAGCTGAATAGCCTCTATTTCTTCATGTAATAATACAATTGTATCTTCAGGTTCTACATCTTTTGGACCAAAATATTTGCTATGGAGTTTTAAACTTAATTCTCGTTGTACTTTTTCTCGTGCCATATATCTCTTTTTTTTCGAAATTCTATCACAATTTGTCAAATTTGGCAAGTTTGATGTTGACATATGTTCAGAACTCTGTTATAATTTCTAACATATGTTCATTAGATAAACTTTTCTAAACATATGTTTATAACAATGAAATATAATTGACAAAATTTAAAAACAAAAAATCATATATGGAGTAGATAAAATGAGAATAGTATTCCCAACAAAAGAAAACATGAGTTACCTGTCACAAAGTGCTTTAGACATTACTGAGGCAAAATATTTAACAGTGTTAGATATTCAAAACAACAATATTATTGGAGTTGAAACAATTAAAAACACAATTCCTTCAAATAATGAAGAGTTTGTACAAACGTTTAAAGAGAACCAATATGAAGCCATTGTCGTTACACAAAGCAACTCTTTACCACTAAACGAATTAAAAAATGCAGGGATTAGTGTTTACACG
>Ga0265294_10010274_pt1 | contig 10669 bp, 9 predicted proteins | sample MunlanPumphouse3_FD_192504 | JGI IMG/M metagenome (GOLD analysis project Ga0265294, IMG submission 192504) | Groundwater microbial communities from a municipal landfill in Southern Ontario, Canada - Pumphouse #3 | ecosystem: Environmental > Aquatic > Deep subsurface > Groundwater | place...
CTCAGTTCCGCAATTCCAACTGTTGTTATTATTATCACCGTCGGTATCATTTTCCGCATTATCAAAATTATGTTTCTCGTTATAAGATACAAGATCTCTTAACGTAAAACCATCATGTGCCGTTATGAAATTAACCGATGCTTTTGTGCCGCGATTATTGCTTTTATAAAGGTCAGGCGACCCTTCAATACGTAAAGCCGCAAGTTTAGCCATACCCATATCGCTTTTGATAAATTTCCTTATATCGTCCCTGAATTTACCGTTCCACTCAGCCCATCGGCCCCACGCAGGGAAAGACCCTACCTGGTAAAGACCCGCCGCGTCCCACGCCTCGGCTATAAGTTTACATTTGCCCAATATAGGATCAAACGCCAAAGCCTCTATTAACGGAGGACTGGCCATAGGCACACCTTCTTGATCACGGCCCAATATAGAGGCAAGATCGAATCTGAACCCGTCAATATGATATTCACTTGCCCAATAGCGCAGACAATTGACTATCATGTCACGCACTACCGGATGATTACAATTCAAAGTATTGCCGCAACCGCTGAAATTGTAATATTTACCGTCGGGAGTGAGCAGATAGTACGTCTTATTATCTATACCGCGATACGAAATATAAGGCCCTTTTTCATTACCTTCGGCCGTATGATTAAACACTACGTCAAGAAAAACCTCTATCCCGTTAGCATGCAGATCCCTTACAAGTGACTTAAACTCATTTACCTGTCCACCATCTTTACCGGATGCCGCATACCCCGCTTTAGGCGCAAAAAATCCCAAGTTACTGTAGCCCCAGTAATTTTTAAGCTTCTCACCTGTCCCTGGTGAGACCCTGAAATTTTCAAGTTCATCAAATTCATGGATCGGCATAAGTTCTATACAATTGACACCAAGTTTTTTTAAATGAGGTATTTTCTCTTTTATCCCGATAAAAGTACCGGGCGCGGCAACACCTGAAGATATATGGTTAGTAAAACCTCTGACATGCATTTCGTATATTATCAGGTCTTCGACCGGTGTCTCAAGCGGCACATCATCATCCCAATTAAAATCCTCAAATAATATCTGTGACCTATATTTATAATCACCTAGGTCCTTATCCCGTTCACCCCAGACATTTATACCGTTAACTATCTTAGAATACGGATCCATAAGTATACGTTTTTTATCAAACCAATGGCCATTTTTGATATCAAACAATCCGTCCATTCTAAAGCCATACTCGATATCATCATATTCAAGGTCCAGGACCATCATAGTAAATACATTACCTATCTTGAAATATTTAAAAAACGGTATTTCGATAAACGGTTCTTTCTCACCTTTTCTGAACAAAACAAGTTCGCAACTATCCGCATAACTTGAATAAATAGAAAAATTAACACCGTTAGCCAATACAGTAGCACCAAACGGCAATGGTTTGCCGGGACATAATTTAAAGCCTTTATACTGATGTGTAGCGCGAAAATCGCCTCTTCGTTTTACCATATCTCCCCCGTTCGTTATATTATATATAATATAACGAAAAAAAAATAATAGCCAGTGTTATCTTTTTATACAATACCAACTATATCGTTAAATAATGTTTACGTAACTCTTGCGGAAAGCGCTCTATCGAATAGCGCAAAGCCGTGCGCGGTATTTTTGAAATATTCCTATCTAAAAACGCACAAAGCATCCTAATATCTCGTTTACCCACCTCGCGCAACATCCATCCGACAGCTTTATGCATCAAATCCTCTTTATCGCTTAAAAGCATCTCCGATAATTTCAACGTTACATCAAATATACCGTTTTTTATGAAAGTAAAAGTCGAGACAATTGAAACCCTTCTAGTCCATAACAGCTCGGTTGCCGCTAATTTAAAAAGCACCGATTTATCTTTATCCAGCAAATACATACCGGATATCTTCGGCGCGGACAGATCGACCAAGTCCCAATTATTAACAAATCTCAAGTTAGACATGTAAAAAGTATATATAGCTTTGCGATCCTTATCAGAAGCTTTATCGAACATTGATACAAGGCTGATAAGCGCGGCAATACGCTCTTCATGCACAGGAGAAAACAAAAGATCCGATATCTCAATAAGTGTTAGTTCCGCTGTTGCCACTACGTTCCGTATGACAGGCACCTTGACACCTATGAAAATATCATTTTCCGCATACCCACCTTTATCTGTTTTGAAAAATTTTTTTAGAAGCGCAGCTGTCTCTTTACAAGCAACTTTTTTCAACGCTTTTTTTACAGCAGCCGAGCTTTTGATATTTCCGGACATTTATAAATAGGTTTTAGACGTTAAATAAAAATTCTACTACGTCTCCGTCACGCATAATATATGTCTTACCTTCCTGACGTAATAGTCCTTTCTCACGCGCACCGGCAAGTCCGTTATTGGCGACAAAATCGTCGTACGATACGATATTCGCTCTGATAAATCCGCGCTCAAAATCCGAATGTATCACGCCTGCAGCCTGCGGAGCAGTATCACCCTTACGTATAGTCCATGCCCTTGTTTCTTTCGGACCGGTAGTCAAAAAAGTCTGCAGTCCTAAAATATCAAAACATTCATGCGCAATAACATCCAGCCCTGAGGACGCTACCCCCAGCTCTTTGAAATATTCTTTACGTTCCTCAAGATCAAGCTGCGCGATTTCAGCTTCTATGCGTGCCGATATCACAGCAAACGCATCATTATTTTTTTCTGCAAAATCTTTAACCATATTGATATAGTCATTCCCGTTTTTAAGGTCAGCTTCAGATACATTGGCTACATATATAACTTTTTTTGCCGTCAAAAAAGACATCTGTTTCAATAATTTATTTTCCTCATCATCAAACTCTAAAGATCTTACCGGTTTGCCCGACTCTAATACCTTTATCGATTTTGCAAGGAGCTCGATACGTTTCAGATCGTCTTTATCTTTGGCCCCCCTGACCTTTTTTTCAAGAGTAGTTTTCATCTTCTCAGCAACAGCCAGGTCAGCCAATATAAGTTCTAGATTTATTATTTCGATATCGTCCAACGGATCGATCTTACCTGAGACATGTGTTATGTTGGAATCATCAAAACATCTGACAACATGCGCGATAGCCGAAACTTCACGTATATTAGCCAAAAATTTATTGCCCAGGCCTTCACCCGTAGACGCGCCTTTAACTAAACCGGCAATATCCGTAAATTCAATCGTCGCGTAAATACTTTTAGCGCTCCGGCTCATCTTGGACAATACAGCTATCCTGTCATCATGTATAGGCACTATCCCTGTATTAGGTTCAATAGTACAAAACGGATAGTTCTGGACTTCAGCCTGCGCACTTGTTATTGCGTTAAACAAAGTCGATTTACCTACATTAGGAAGTCCCACTATGCCTATAGACAACGAAGCCATATTATCCTTTCTTTAAAACTATTAATTTTTATCACTTTTACAACTGTCTGTCATTATCATGACCGCACTTCGCAAACCTACCGTGCCGTCTATTCTTAGCGGCAGCATAGCGCCGTCATCGCTTAGCCATATCTTAAATTGTTTCGGTACAGTCTCGATAAGATAAGCGCTTTTTAAAAAACCGTCGATATTTACTTCATCTTTGCCTTTAACTACAGCCGACACTTTTCTAGTAGGCAGATTTAATTCAAATATATCGTCCTGCGCGATTTTTCTCAAATTACTCAGCCGTTGTATAAAACAATATATGTTATCCGCACGGCCGGAAGTTTGAAACGTTGTTTCCGTCTCTTTACCTTTTGATCTGTTTATGATTTTTATTTTACCGTCAGGCCCGTAGAACTCGTCTATCTTCTCTTTTTTCCCAAATATGTTAATATCACGCGTAACGACTACAGGATATAAAGTCTCTATATCCATGTATATCTTTTCCTCATCGAAAAAGCCTACCGCACGAGCCGTAAAGACAATGAGTGCATATTTTTTGCCTTGATATTCTACCCGGCCGAGAGACTCAAGCACGGCCGTCCCGACTTTAACTCCGAATTTGTTTATCTTGTAACAAACTTTCTGATTATCCAGAGCATAGACATTATTAGAAAAGACCAGCCCTGAAAAAAATGAAAGTAGCCCTATGAAAATATTAAGTTTATTAATACTTAACATCCTTTACTCTATTCATATCTCCGTAATGTGATATATCCCCTATAATATCAAACCCGGCTTTTTCTCTGCCTGACATATTACATACAGTCAAACTACACGGCAAAATAACGGGCTCGCCCCAGAAAGTATCAATATTACGTTTGAGATAATAAACAATAATATGTTTAATAACTGTCGTATGTGTAACTATTAATACTTTTTTATATTTGCCGTAAAGATCTTTAACAAACGGCATAACTCTATCTCTTACTTCGGTAAATGTCTCAGCTGACGGATGTAAAAACTTATCCGGCTGATTCCAGAATTTCAAAAACTCATCAGGAAACTTATCACGCATATACATCTCAGGATGTCCTTCAAGATCGCCAAGGTTGATCTCTTTAAGCTCATCGCAAACGGTAACATCTATATTAAGAAATTTATTTATTTCGCCGGCTGTAATAACGGCACGGCCTAACGGGCTTGTCAAAAACAAATCAAATTTTTCATCTTTAAGACGCTGCGCTATAGCCTTCGTCTGCGCTACACCCTCAGTCGTAAGCGGCGAATCCTGCCAGCCCTGCCAGCGCTTTTCTTTATTCCAGACAGTTTGTCCATGCCTGACAAAATACAATAAAGTATTATCCATATACTTTCGTCACTCTTACTTACTTGCTTCCTCAACTGCAACCGCAACTGCAACTGATGCACCGACCATCGGGTTATTACCCATACCTATAAGCCCCATCATCTCAACATGCGCGGGAACAGATGATGACCCTGCAAACTGCGCATCGGAATGCATTCTGCCCATGGTATCTGTCATACCGTAAGAAGCAGGGCCTGCTGCCATATTATCAGGATGAAGTGTACGGCCTGTTCCTCCGCCTGAAGCGACAGAAAAATATTTCTTACCCTGCTGAAAACACTCTTTTTTATAAGTACCAACAACCGGATGCTGGAAACGTGTAGGGTTAGTTGAGTTACCTGTGATAGAAACATCAACTCTTTCATGATGCAATATTGCCACACCTTCTCTTACATCATCAGCTCCATAACATTTGACTTTGGCCCGTTCACCTTTGGAATATGCTTTCTCCCAAACAACATCAAGCCTACCTGTACTATAATCAAATTTTGTCTGTACATGCGTGAACCCATTAATACGCGAGATGATATGCGCAGCATCTTTGCCTAATCCGTTAAGTATAACGCGTAACGGTTCTTTACGCGCTTTATTTGCCGACCGCGCTAAACCGATAGCTCCCTCAGCAGCAGCAAACGACTCATGTCCAGCAACGAACGCAAAACATTTAGTCTCTTCCATTAAAAGCATAGATGCGAGATTACCATGGCCAAGCCCCACTTTTCGTTCGTCAGCAACCGAACCGGGTATACAAAACGCCTGCAGCCCTTCACCTAACACCACAGCAACATTAACAGCTTTCTTTATGCCGCGTTTAATGGCAACAGCTGCTCCTGTCGTGTACGCCCAACACGCATTTTCAAAAGCAATAGGTTGGACATCCTTGACTATTTTATGAACATCAATACCAATATCCTCACAAATCTTTTTTGCTTCCTTTAATGACTCTATGCCGGAATCTTCCAAAAATTTATTTACCTGCGCTATACGTCTGCTATATCCTTCAAAATTAACCATTTATTTTCTCCTTTTTTACAGAAAAACTTTATTTTTAAAAGCTGCTTATTCATCACGCGGATCAATATATTTAACCGCATCTTTATAACGTCCGTAAGTCCCTGTACATTTTTTTAACGCTTCATCGGCTGACGTTCCTTTTCTGATAAGTTCCATCATAACGCCCATCTTGATAAATTCATAGCCGATTATCTCATTATCTTCGTCCAACCCGAGTTTAGTAATATACCCTTCAGCAGCTTCAAGATATCTTGCGCCTTTACTATTAGTGCCGTACATTGTACCGGTAACACTGCACAAGCCTTTACCCAGATCTTCTAACCCTGCACCTACAGGAAGCCCATTCTCGGAAAACGCAGTTTGTGAACGCCCGTATACAAGTTGTAAAAAAATCTCACGCATCGCCGTATTAATCGCATCACACACCAGATCCGTATTCAGCGCTTCCAGAATAGTCTTGCCCGGTAATATTTCAGATGCCATGGCGGCTGAATGGGTCATACCCGTACATCCAAGCGTTTCAATCAACGCTTCCTCTATTATACCTGCTTTAACATTCAAAGTAAGCTTACACGCACCCTGCTGAGGCGCACACCAGCCTACACCATGCGATAAAGCCGAAATATCTTTTACTTCTTTTGCCTGTACCCATTTACCTTCCTGCGGGATAGGCGCCGGGCCGTTGGTCCTGGGACCTTTATTAATACAAACCATTTTTTCTACTTCATGAGTAAATTCCATAGACTCTCCTCCCTAATAATATTATTATATTGAAAAAACAAGCAATAATCGCGCTATTATATCACGAAGACTGATTTTAACAATAGCAGATAGCTGTCAGCTATTAGCTCTTATATTATGTTTATTTAAAAAATAAGTGATTCTTTACTCCTATATCTTAAAATTAAATTCACAATTGCTGATAGTTCAACTCTGGCTACCCGCCACACCATTATTTTATTTAGGCGGGTCCGCCTTTGGCGGAAAAGTTAATAGCTAGTTTATTGTCTTTTAATAAATCGTGCGATTTTTTCACCGATCTTAGTGTATGGCGGATACCTGAACGGTAGATCAAATAAAGTTATTTGTTTAAGTATACTTTTATAATGAGTAAACGTATCAAACGTTTTTTTGCCCCTGTACGCGCCCATACCGCTTGCCCCGACACCGCCAAACGGCATGTTAGGCGAGATTACATGGACAATCGTATCATTAATGCAAACACCGCCGGAAGATGTCCTGGAAACTATAGTCTTTACAATATCTTTATTTTTCGAAAAAACATACAATGCCAAAGGTTTAGGCCGACTGTTCATCATATCTACAGCGTCTGAAATATCGGAATATTCTATTACCGGCAGTATAGGCCCAAAGATCTCATCCTGCATGATAGCTGAATCCATATCAATATCGGTCATAATAGTAGGCGAAAAATAACATTCATCCGCTTTTACATCACCTCCGAAAAATACTTTTCCGCATTTTAGGTATTCTTTTAATCTTTCAACAGCCGCCTTATTTATTAAACGGCAATAATCATTATTCTCATAAATATTGGTTCCATAGAGCTGTTCAACACTGTTCTTCAACTCACCGAGTAACGCATCTTTAATTTCTTTTTTCACTAATAAATAATCCGGCGAAATACACGCCTGTCCGGCATTGACCAACTTACCCCACATAATGCGTTTAGCGGTTTGTTTTATGTTAATATTACTGTCAACTATACACGGGCATTTACCTCCAAGCTCAAGTGTCACAGGGGTAAGGTTCTGTGCAGCTTTGTTCATGACATATTTGCCCACTCTTGATGAGCCTGTGTAAAATATATAATCCCATTGCTGTTCTAATAATTCTTTAGCATCATCGGCGCCTCCCTCATAAACATAACATAACCCGTTATCAAAATTATCATTTATCATTTCGGCTAATATCTCTGAAAGGAAATGTGTATATTCCGACGGTTTGATAACAACACAATTACCCGCGGCTAATGCGCCTATAAGCGGATAAATCGCTAATTGAAACGGATAATTCCATGGCGCAATGATTAAAACAACACCGTAAGGTTCAGGAGAAATATATCCCTTTGAACCGGGGCTTATCATCGGTCCACTAACCCGTTTAGCTTCAGTCCACTTTTTTAAATTATTTAAGAAAAAATCTATCTCGTCATAACATATAGATATTTCACTTAATAACACCTCCATACGCGGTCTGTAGAAGTCTTGGGACAATGCGGTTAATAAACGTTCTTCATAAACTTTGATCAATTGCTTAAGCAGTTTTAGCTGTTTTATCCTTAACGCTACCGGACGCGCAGTATTGCTTTTAAAAAAATCTTTTTGTTTTCTGATAATACTTTCAGGGTTCATCATATTCTTTTATTAAGGTTCACTCCTATACATATTAAACCAGCATCTTTCAATAAATGGTTTTTTCTCAGCTTGCGTTATTTTATCGCTAGGTACCCCAATAGGCAACAAGACTCTTACTTTCTTATCCGCACACAACCCGATAATATCGCCTATCATCCTTGCCCTATCACAAACCCTAAGCCAGCCGTCGATCCATACACTGGCATAACCCAACGCAGTTATGGCAAGAAACATATTCTCAACTGCCGCACTACAGTCCTCAACAGCAAAAGAATGTCCTTCATAAACAGTCTCGGGTTTATAAGGGATAATACATAGAATCATAGCTTTCGCCGTACGCATAGCAGGCATAGTATGCATACTGCCTATACTCTGTAGTTTTTCTCTATCGTCAACTATAACAAACTCAGTTGTCTGGCAGTTTTTGCCCGACGGAGCGCAGATACCCGCATTAACTATCTTTACCAAATCAGCTCTGCCGACAGGCTCGTCCGTAAATTCACCTCTGTAACTATGCCGCGTATTTATAACTTTGAATATATCCATTTAAACATCTCTCAATCTGGGATACTTGTTATATACTCTCCGTGCAACAATACATAATGTCATACCTATAAAAACACCCAGTAGTATTCCCGCGATAACATCTAACGGATAATGCACTCCGTCATAAAGTCTCGATAACCCTATAAGCAATGCAATAATATAATAAAAAACCTTATATTTGGGAAAAATATAATTCAATACGACCGCGAATGTAAAGGCCACAGTAGTATGCGTACTCGGAAAAGAAAAACCGTTCTCAACTATCCTGACCGTAAGCCATGCAAAACCATCAGGCCTTGGACGCTGAATAATATGTTTTATTAAATAGCTTATATAATAACTCACAACCAATGAGACGCAAAGCAACAGTCCGATAAATTTATCTTTCTTCTTTCTGGATATAAAAAAAAGTGTGCCTATAAATATAACTATAGCGCAGGGGACAATAAGATTCAAAACACTCGAAAAATAATCCAGATAATTATTTATACCCGGTTTATTGATAATTTTAAGAATAGTTATATCCAAAAAACGCAATTCATTAATCATATATCACTTATATCCAGTTCCAAAAATCTCATAATATTTATTTTATATATTTTACTCTGCCAACACAATACTAATTATTATACACATTTAAAAAAGACTTTATCTCCGATACATCATATTCGGTAAGGACAAGTTCTATTTTCTGATTATTAGTAAGATGCATGGCCGAAACGTCAAAAAAGTTTTCGATTACACTCCCTAACGCTTTTACTCCCGAAGTATAAGGTGTTTTACTGCCGGTCTTAAAACCAGAAAGGTCATAAATCTTTTTTCCGAATGATGCATAAAAATTTTCTATCGCTATATAAAGGTCATTACGCTCCAGATAATACGGCCGTTTATTAAACGGGACGTCTGCGTCTTTAAACGAAAACTCAATATCTTTCAACGGCCAACGGTCAATAAATATACCATCAACGATGAGCGCGACATGGTCGTCTTCACGTTGTATCACTATATGGTAATGTCTGGTTTCTTTAAACCAGCTCGGGGTCAATCCCTGCGATACAATAAACTCTTCGGCGCCTGAAGGCCCCCGTCCGGCAAAAGTCAGAATATCGACATCATTTAATTTCGACACAAGAATCGCGCTGTTTTTACTTTTAAATAAGACCTTGGAATCACCGTTCTCTAAATCTCTGAACTGTACATCAAATTCCATAGTAAAATCACTTCCGCCAAGATACGCATAATCTTTATTTTTAACTATACCCGCCGGCGTCAGGATATATTGCGCATCGTAATAATCACGTGTAACATTAATATCGTTACCGCCATACACACCAACAGCTAATTGAGTGCCGAGAAACAACTTATCACCGCGCGTTAAATCAAAATTTTCAACAAAAAGGTTCAGGCTCTTCTCTTCGGAAACCATTAAAAAATCCTTAATATTATCAAAAGCGATTGCGACAGGCCGCATAATATAAGACACCTCATTTGCAGTAGAATTTATCTTAAATGCGTTGGATATAATAGAAAACAAAAAGCATCCGGCCAGCACAATCATAAAGGGATAAAGAAATATTCTTTTATTTTTTAATAACGTTAATAGTTCGTCCGCAATATTGAATAACAATATGATCATAAGGCCAGCAGGGAAATACAAGTATCGCGGCTGTGTTATCGCATATACATTATTCCGTGAGTATATAACTATAAATAAGAACGTAAGGGCAGAAAAATAAATTGATATAAGAAATATATCCCCCGCCTCTTTCTTCCTGAAAATACGAAAAATAATTACTGCCGGATATAAAAAAAACACTGTTAAAAGTATATTACCGTAAATACTTACTTTGTGTAAAACCAGATAACTTATATCCGAAAAGAAGATATCACATGGGAACGAGAAAAACTCTATCAACAAATTCCTCAAGCTGTAGAGAAAAAGACGCAATGGGCCTGCGAGATCAAATATCCGTCGGGCG